>Ga0007836_1000008_pt1 | contig 58930 bp, 52 predicted proteins | sample CryBogCBE23Oct07_FD_71205 | JGI IMG/M metagenome (GOLD analysis project Ga0007836, IMG submission 71205) | Freshwater microbial communities from Crystal Bog, Wisconsin, USA - CBE23Oct07 | ecosystem: Environmental > Aquatic > Freshwater > Lake | place: Crystal Bog, Wisconsin, USA | collected...
TCTAAAGGTGATAGCACTAAAATATGTAGCTGCGAAATTGATGAGGTATCGGGGTTTAATGCCTCCTATTCATCTAATGACCGTACAAGAACATTTTTAAAGATACAGGATGGATGCGACTACAATTGTTCGTTTTGTACCATTCCTATGGCTAGAGGGAAAAGCAGGAGTGATACCATTGAAAATGTGGTTAAAAATGTTAAGGAACTAGCCAATACCAATGTAAAAGAGATTGTTTTGACAGGTGTTAACCTGGGCGACTTTGGTAAAGGGCCGGATGGCAATAAAAAGAATGAAGAAGTATTTATTAACCTCCTAACGGAACTAGATAATATTGAGGGTATAGAACGATACAGAATATCTTCTATTGAACCCAATCTTTTAACAAATGAAGTAATTGAGTTTGTATCAAAAAGCAAGAAGGTTATGCCACATTTTCACATACCGCTTCAAAGTGGTAGCAATACCATTCTAGGCTTAATGAGAAGGAGGTATAAAAAAGAATTGTATGCTGAAAGAGTGTCCCGAATTAAAGAATTAATACCACATTGTAGTATTGGTGTAGATGTAATTGTTGGCTTTCCTGGTGAAACAGAAGAATATTTTAAAGAAACATTCGATTTTTTACATGCTTTAGACGTGTCTTATTTACATGTCTTTACTTATTCTGAAAGGCCTAATACTGATGCAATAAAGCTTTTAAATGTAGTTCCAATATCAATTCGAAACGAAAGAAATAAGGTATTACGTAACCTTAGTTTTATGAAGTTGCAATATTTTACTAATCAACATATTGGAAAGGAAAGGAAAGTGCTGTTCGAAATATTTAACAAAAACGGAATAATGGAAGGTTACACTGATAATTACATTAGGGTAAGTACGTCCTTTAGGCAGGATTGGGCAAATAATGTAGTTGATTGGGTAGTATAAGTTATTTTGAAGTTTTCCTAAAACCATCTATGCAAAGTAACTTCGAATAGCCATAAGCCATTAAAGAGAAAGCGTAAAGCCTAGGTTCTAAAACCATGTATTTATTCCAAACGTACAAAGCAGATGCAGCAATGCTTAAACCTATGGCAGGTAAAAAATAGTTGAAGGCTAATTTTTTTCTTGAGTTACTATCTATAATGTTAGCAGCAAAAGAAAGCGCTATAAACTCACTCAACATATTAATAATATAAGGGGCTTTTTGATGGCCAATCTTGCTTGCACTAACTGCTTTAAAAAATAAAAAATAAATTACTACTGCCCCAAGAACTATGGCAAGATTTGCATAAACAGCTTTATTGATTTTAACGGGTCTAATTTTTAAAAAGGAAAGCGCTAAAAATATATTAGCAATAGAATAACTTATGCACATAGCTATCAAGCCCATTGTAGAGTCTAATATTCTTGTAATGTCTCCAATACAAGAAAAAGCAAGAGCAGCCGAGAAGTATATTTTTAAACTATCAGAATGAGTAGGTTTCATACATAGAAACATGTAAATAGCCAAAAAAGGCATCAATAACATTCTAAGTATATCGTTAAAAGGTTCTAAATTAAAAAAGGCAAGTGTACAACTTGCAATTAAAACAATCCAATATACCAAATAAGCCCAAGTTTTTGCGGCATCCATCTGTGGGGGTTTAAAGCGAAAATATAATATTAAATTAAATATCAAAGAATCTTAAAGAAATTTAATCATTCTGAAAGACCTTTCTATTTTTCCAAATGTTAATTAGTTAGTCTCTTTCAAAACGCAATCTTTCCCCTTTAATTGATTCATTAAATATATTATTCGAAAAAGCAAGATGTCCATTTACAAATGTATTGGTTATGGTTGCTGGCATGGTCATTCCTTCCAAAGGACTCCAACCACATTTATACAAAATGTTTTCTTTACTAATGGTGTAGGGTTTGTTCATATCTACCAACACAAGGTCTGCAAAATAGCCTTCTCTAATAAAGCCACGATTATAGATATTAAAACATTTAGCAACATTATGACTCATCTTTTCTACAACTTTTTCAATAGAAATCCTGCCCTCCTCTACATAATTCAACATCAATTGTAAGCTATGTTGTACTAATGGTAAACCTGCATGTGCCTTTTCATAAGTTTCGTTCTTTTCATTCCAAGTGTGTGGTGCATGATCTGTGGCAATAACATCTAGCCTATCATCTAATAAAGCTTTCCAAAGCGCATCCTTATTATTTTGTGATTTAATTGCAGGATTACATTTTATCTGATTACCTAAATGGTTATAGTCTACACTTGTAAAGTGTAAATGGTGTACACAAACTTCGGCAGTTATTTTTTTATCCGCTAAAGGCAACATATTGCCAAAGAGTTGTAATTCCTTTTCGGTAGAAATATGTAATATATGTAAACGAGCATTATACTTTTTTGCAAATTGTATTGCCTTAAAAGAAGATTCAAAACAAACCTCTTCATTTCTAATAATTGGATGATCCGAAGGTTCTAATTCTTTTTTATCGGATTTTAATCTTTGAAAATTTTCCTTAATCATACGCTCTTCTTCGCAATGTGTAGCTATTAATAACTCGGATCCTTCAAATATTTTACTTAAAACCAAAGGATTATCTACTAATAAATTACCTGTTGAGCTTCCCATAAATATTTTTATGCCACATACATCCTTTTTCTTTTCATTAGTTTTTAAAATCTCTTCAAGATTGTCATTAGAGGCTCCCATGAAAAATGAATAATTTGCTAAAGCGTTACTTTTTGCTATTTCATACTTTTCTTCTAATAACGCCTGTGTTAAACTAGCGGGATTTGTATTGGGCATTTCCATAAAACTAGTAACACCTCCTGCAACTGCCGCCTTTGATTCTGTATAAATATTAGCTTTATGTGTTAAACCTGGTTCTCTAAAATGTACTTGGTCATCTATACAACCAGGGAGTAGAAACTTATTACTTCCATCAATTTCTATCACGCTTTCTTTTACACCAAGGCTATTTCCAATTTTCTGGATTCTCTTATCCTTTATCAAAACATCTCCAAACACTTTTTTATTATCAGTTACAATACAGGTATTTTTTATTAAATAAGTATTCATAATAAATTTATTTCCGTTTAATTACAAAGGCAACATTACATCATACTTATAAAATAAAATAATTGAATAGTTATTGCGTATAAATCCACACTTTTGCACTTACTCAAAAGAGAACACTTAGATTTATAACACATAATGGCATTATTTAATTTTTTTACTCAAGAAATAGCAATTGATCTTGGCACAGCCAATACCTTAATCATACATAATGACGAAATTGTAGTTAACGAACCCTCAATAATTGCTTTAAATAGAAATAATCCAAAAGAAGTTTTGGCAGTTGGCAAACGAGCTTTGTTAATGCACGAAAAAACGCATGAAAGTATTAGAACAGTTCGCCCACTTAAAGATGGAGTAATTGCCGACTTTAATGCTGCCGAGTTGATGATAAGAGAACTTATTAAATTAGTTTACCCTAAAAAACCTCTTTTTCCACCAAGTTGGCGGATGCTTATTTGTATACCTTCCTCCATTACAGAAGTAGAGAAACGTGCAGTAAGAGATAGTGCCGAGCAAGCGGGTGCAAAAGAAGTTTACATGATTCACGAACCTATGGCTGCTGCCTTGGGTATTGGTATTGATGTTGAAGAACCTGTTGGTAACATGATTATTGATATTGGTGGCGGTACTACTGGTATAACTGTTATTGCTTTAGCTGGTATTGTTTGCGACCAAAGTATTCGTATTGCAGGGGATGAGTTTACAGCAGATATTATGGAGGCATTACGTAGATACCATAGTTTATTGATTGGTGAGCGCACCGCCGAACAAATAAAGATTCAAATTGGTGCAGCTATGAAAGATTTAGATTCGCCTCCAGATGATTTACCAGTTAATGGTCGTGACCTTGTTACAGGTATTCCTAAACAGATAATGGTTAGTTATCAAGAAATTGCTGAAGCTTTAGATAAAAGTATTTTTAAAATAGAAGAAGCTATTCTTAAAGCTTTAGAGGCTACCCCTCCAGAGTTGGCTTCTGATATTTATAAGCGTGGCCTATACCTTACAGGAGGAGGCGCTTTGTTACGCGGATTAGATAAAAGGCTTTCAGCTAAAATTAAATTACCTGTTCACATTGCAGAAGATCCACTTAAAAGCGTTGTTCGTGGAACAGGATTAGGTTTAAAAAATTATCAGCGTTATCCTTTTATTATGAAATAATAAAGTTGGACCTTCTAGAAGTCTAAACCTTAAATTAAAATTAAGATTTAGACTTTCTTTTTTTATTCTATATGAAGAATATTATACTTTTTGTACGCAACTATTTCACTTTTATCTGTTTTATTACTTTACAGGTAATGTGTGTTCTCTTGCTAAATAAAAGTAGCAAAACTCATGAAGCTTTTATTGGGTTTTACGGCAATGAGGTGATTGGTACCATTAACAAAGCGCACAACGATTTCTTTTCCTATTTTGCCTTAAAACAAGTTAACCAACAATTAGCACAAGAAAATAGTTGGTTAAGATATCAGTTAACAACAAATAATATTACCCCAGATAGTACTTTAAAAAATGTTACTGATACTACTATTCAGGATACTTCAGGTAGATATAGGAAATATACTTATTTACCAGCAAGGGTTGTAGGAAATACCACTACGCTTCAAAATAATTTTTTAACAATAGAAAGAGGGGCTAAACAAGGCGCACTTATTGGCATGAGTGTTATTGCTCCACAAGGAATTGTAGGGGTAATAGTTTATGTTAGCAAAAACTACTCTATAGCAATGAGCGCTTTAAACCGAAATAGTAAGGTTAGTGCTATGTTAAAGAAAGATAATAATGCAGGTAGTATTGAGTGGAATGGAGAGAATCCTAATTATTTAACCTTAAAAAGCATCACTAAAGGTGTAAAAGTAAGTTTAGGAGATACCGTTGTTACTAGTAATTACTCATCAAACTTTCCTTCTAATATTTTAATTGGTACTATAGCTGCAAAAACTGCTGATCCTTCTAGTAATTTTTATACTTTAAAAATTAAATCATCCACCAATTTTGCCAGTATACAGTATGTTTATTTAGTAAAAAATGTTAGGTATTCCGAACAAAAAGAAATAGAAACTAAAATTCCTAAAACCAATGAATAGCATCATCATAAACATATTCAGGTTTATTGTATTTCTTTTAGTACAGGTGTTTGTACTAAATATGGTTCCCCCGTTAAACCAGTTTATTGTTCCTTATTTATATTTTTTATTCATATTGTGGCTTCCATTTAATATAAACAGGGTACTCTTACTCGGTATTGCTTTTTTATATGGTTTATCGCTCGATTATTTTACAGGTACTTTAGGTTTACATGCGGCTCCTTGTGTTTTGATTGCTTATTTACGCCCCTTTATATTAGACTTTGTTATACGCCAAGATAACAATGAAATTGCATACTCAGAACCTAGTATAAAAAGTATGGGCTTTACGCTTTATGCTGTATATGTAGGTTTATTGTCTTTTTTACACAATCTATATTTAGTAATTATTGAATGGTTACAATTTGGAGATGTTCTTTATTTATTAGGAAAAACCTTAGCAACTACGGCTGTAAGTCTTTTATTAATAGGTATAACCGAAATGCTTTTTTATAGAAAAGGAGAATTTAAAACCAATGTAGGTTAAAGATTGTTAGTTAGTCATTAAATGATTTTATTAAATTGAATAGCTGTATTATAACACTGCTTAACCTTGAACACTAAGGTGTAATAATTTTTTAGTAGCATATTACTAGTATTTACCAAGTAGTTTTTTTTATTTATACTCAAATTAAATTGGTTTAAAAAAAAATCTAGAATTGAAGTCCTTAACAATTAATGTAATCAATCAAATTAATTATTCAATTCATTTAATCACTAATACAAAACAAATAATCAACAGTTTATGATGCAACACTTATCTATTGAAGACATAAAAACTTGGGAAAGATTCTATCGTGCTAACTTCATTAATTGTTTATCGGGTTTTAAAGCCGTAAGTTTAATAGCAACTGTAAACAAAGATGGGCAACCTAACTTGGGTGTTTTTAGCAGTGTTGTACACCTTGGTTCCGATCCTGCTTTAATTGGTTTCATCAATCGCCCCTTAGCTGCTGCCCCTCATACTATAAAAAACATTGAAACTTCAGGCGTTTATACCATTAATCATATTCACCCTTTAATTGCCGATAAAGCCCACCAAAGTAGCGCTAAGTATGAGCAAGAAATTAATGAATTTGAAGCTGTAGGTTTAACCGAACATTATGAAAAGGGAGTAATTGCTCCATTTGTTGTAGAAAGCAAAGTAAAATATTCCTTAAATTTAGTTGAGATAGTACCCATTACCCATAACAATACCTTTTTAGTAATAGGTGCAATTACCCATGTTTTTTTAGATAAAGATTTAATGGGCGTTGATGGGTTTATAAATTTACAAAGTGCCCAGAGTATGTGTTCCTTGGGTGTAGATGCTTATTTTACAACTAATCAATTTGCGCGTTTTGGTTATGCAAAGCCCAATAAGGAGTTGGTTAAGCTTTAACCTACATTTCCTAATAGGACGCTACTAAAATTATCAACTACTTGTAATTATTTTATTTGATACTTGCTTAAAGAGTCTATTACATAAGCTAGCTTAAATAAACCTACAAGGGTTATGGTTCATTTAACTACAAAATATGCGGAATGAATAGTTAAGTAAATCAATTTATTTTAATAATATTTAAGGCTTATTCAGTTTAAAATAAATAATTAACTACTCAATTATAAAAATTACTTATTTTCCTTTCTATTTAATTGCAATGATAAAAAAATCTTTATTCGTTTTCATTTTAATATTTGCTATAGCTTGTACTTACAGGCAATACCCTACTGTTGAAAAAATAGTAACCATACACGACACGGTTATTGTAAAAATACCAGCCTCGCCAATTGTACCTCCTTCTACTACCAACCCAATTGATAGTTTGTTATACCAAGTTCATATTGCTGGCACACCCAATTTTAACCTTCGCAAACCTAATTATGTAATTATTCACCATACTGCACAGGATAGTTGTGGGCAAACTTTTTACACTTTTAGTTTGCAGCGCACCAATGTAAGCGCCCATTATGTTATTTGTAAAGATGGCAGTGTACACCAATTGTTGAATGATTATTTACGTGCTTGGCACGCAGGAATAAGCAAATGGGGTAACAATACCGATGTTAACTCATGCTCTATTGGCATTGAATTGGATAATAATGGTAAAGAACCCTTTGCAGATTCTCAAATAAATTCTTTATTGATTTTGCTCGATACTTTAAAAAATAAATACAATATACCCGCTTCTAATTTTATTGGTCATGCAGATGTTGCCCCCCGAAGAAAAGATGACCCAAGTGTTTTTTTTCCCTGGAAGTTATTGTCAACAAAAGGATTTGGCTTGTGGTATGATAGTTTACCACTTCCACCAAATGCCCAAGCTGCACTTAATCCGATGGAAGCACTTAGAATTATAGGTTACGATACAAAAGATAGTGTAAAAGCTGTTATTGCCTTTAAACGACATTTTCTTCAGAACGACACTAGTAAAGTTCTTAATCAATGGGATAGACAGATCCTATTTAATTTGTATAAGAAGTATTTATAAACGTATGTTTCCTTGAATATTGAGTAATATGCAATTTACTTAACCACAAATTAGCATTAAATGCTTTGTTACAACCCTAATAAATTGAAAATAGGGAATTAAAAAATGGTTTTTAAGGATTTGCTTAAGAATTGTAAGACCCTCAACAAGTTTTACAGGATCCTCTACTTGTTTTAGAGGATCCTCTACATGTTTTACAGGATCTTCTATATGTTTTATAGGATCATCTACATGTTTTACAGGATCCTACAAATGTTTCACAGGATCATCTACATGTTTAACAGGATCCTACAAATGTTTTACAGGATCTTCTACATGTTTTACATCATCTTCTAAAACCTATAGTTGTCCCAACTATTAAATGATTAATCCAAAAAACTACTAAAGAACTTGTCTTTTTATAAATAGTATGCTATGACAAATGGCTTGTATCAATTGGTTTTTACAACTAAGAATAATGATGACGTAAATACGATTAACAACTATGTATTTGTTGTTGAAAACTTTGGCAAATAGCTTACCTACGGCACTTTACTGTTTCATTAATTAATTACTGCCAATATTTATTACCAAAAGGTACTTTCAACCCTTTATTCGCATTAATGCTTTGGAAGTTCTATAAATAAAAAAAGGTCAATAGTCAATACTATTAACCTTAGTTATCCTGCTTTAAAAAGATTTTTCTTTAGGATATTGTTTTAAAAAAGCTCACTTTTCCATCGATAGTTACTTCATATAAACGAGCATGTTTTTTATCTTCAACCGAGACAAAATATTTTTTTTCACCATCAGCAGTAACATATTCAATACTGTTTTTTACAGTATATGTAGGAGCAGAATACCATTTTTCGAAGTATTTAATGGCATTTTTAGGCAAATCTTTAATAGAAATTGATTTGCTTGTAGCAATTAATTCGCCTTCATTATCGTAAAACACTTCAACGTTAGCACCATCTTGCTTAAAACTAGCTTTGGTGAATAATTCAGTTGTTTTCCAATTTACGAAACTTACGTTTTTATAACATTTCATAAAACTTGCAATAGCTGCCTTATTTGTTGTAATAGTAGCATTTGCAGTATTAAAAGCACTAGTTGTAATGATTAAGCCTACTAAAATGGGCATCATTTGTTTGTAAGAAAATAAATTATTCTTTTTCATTTTTTAAAATTTAACTGTTATTAATTTGATGTTTGTTAGCTATCCTTCTGGCCAGAATTTGATTGCATATTGAGTAAACGGCTACTGTAATATTTAGTTACAAGTTAAAACATAATAAAAAGCTAAAGGAAAATAGGGGTAAAAAAGGGGTAAAACAAAAAAGCACTCTACATAGAGTGCTTTAATAAAAAGTGGTCCCGCCAAGAATCGAACTTGGATCTAAAGTTTAGGAAACTTCTATTCTATCCATTGAACTACGGGACCGGGGGCGCAAAAATAATGGTTATGAATATATGCTTCTTAAGTTTGTGGTTTAATTGCATTATAAATAATTATTTAACTACTAAACGCTAATAAATTGTTGGTTGCAAACACTTTTCAGACAATTGTTTCAGAAGCAGGTTGTGATGAAGCTGGCAGAGGCTGTTATGCGGGACCCGTATTTGCTGCTGCTGTTATTTTACCTATTAATTTTTATCATCCACTATTAAACGATAGTAAACAGGTAAAAGAAAAAGATAGAGAAATATTAAGGAAATATATTGAACATACCGCGATAACGTATGGGGTTGCATTGATTACAAATGAAGAAATTGACCAGATTAATATTTTAAAGGCTTCTTTTAAGGCAATGCACCTTGCTATTGATAAACTGAAAACAATGCCAGAATTATTATTAATTGATGGCAATAGATTTATTCCCTATAAAAATATAAAGCATGAATGTATAGTGAAAGGAGATGAAAAATACGCAAACATTGCTGCTGCAAGTATATTAGCAAAGACCTACAGAGATGAATTTATGAAGCAAATTGATAACGAGTATCCGCATTATGATTGGAAAAATAACAAAGGCTATGGAACTTTAGCACATAGAAAAGCAATAGAAAAATATGGATTAACCCCTTATCATAGAAAAAGTTATAATATTCTACCAAAATAAGGTGAGGGAGATGGTGGCTAATGAATTATAGAGTTTAAACAAAAAATCCAAACTACTCAAATTGTTTTAATAACCGTACTAAATTTTACTTTAAAATTTAGTACGGTTATTTATCCTCAATTGCTTTTATTATCTTTTTGTTTAAGGGCGAAACACCTTGTTTAAAAAAATGAGTAAGCACCCCATCTTCATTAATAAGGTATTTACAAAAGTTCCAGGTAGGTACTTTGTTACACCAGCCATTTTTAGACGAGTCGGTTAACCATTTATAAATTTCATTTTGATTGTTGGTCTTTAACACATCACTCTTTTTCATTATCGGAAAACTTACCCCATAATTAAGCTTGCAAAACTTAGCAATACTAGAGTCATCTTTTGGTTCCTGCCCCATAAAGTTGTTAGAAGGAAAAGCAATAATTATTAATTTCTCGGTATAAATTGTAGATAGTTCTTCTAATTCTTGGTATTGTGCGGTATAACCACAATTACTAGCAGTATTCACAATTAATATCTTTTTGCCTTTATATTTTTCTAAAGTAATAGGTGCTAAACCATTATTGGGGATAACGGCAACGTTATACACAGGAGTAATGGGCAACTGGTGATTTACATTTAGTAGGCAGGCATCTTTTGCAGGCATTAGCTTGTCTATAAACATAATAAAGTGGTAAAGGAATCTAAGTAGTATTTGCTGAGCACTCATTTTTATAAAATTGTTGTTAATGTGTTTACAACTAAATAGTTGTAAAGTTTTTAATAAACTAAAAAAGAGGCAATAATAGAATAGTCTATTTTTGTTAAAAGCAATTATCAGCTTTGTTCCTATTCTTTTCATCACAAAATTTAACAAAAAAGCTTAACAATTTGGTTACATTAAGGTAACATTTAGTTAATATGCATGTTAGAATTTTGACTAACTTTTACAAATGGAAAAAAGACAAGTTGAGGTAGTCGTAATGAGTGATTTACACTTGGGTACTTATGGCTGCAACGCAAAAGAAATAGTTAACTACCTCAAAAGTATCAAACCGCAGATACTTATTCTTAATGGCGACGTTATAGACGGCTGGCAGTTTAAGAAGAGTTATTTTCCAGTATCCCACATGCAGGTTATTAAAGAAATAATGAATTTGTTGAGTAAGGGAACAAGAGTTATCTATATTACAGGTAACCATGATGAGATGATGCGGAGGTACAGTGATTTACAAGTAGGCGATTTTCAATTAACTGATAAGTTAGTAATGGAAATTAATGGAAAAATGACATGGATATTTCATGGTGATGTGTTTGATGCAACTACTAAAGGAAGTGCTAAGTTATTAGCTAAATTGGGTGGTCATGGGTACGACTTATTAATTGTAATTAATAGTATCATTAACTGGTTCTTAAAACTTTTAGGGAAAGAGAAAATGAGTTTTTCTAAAAAAGTAAAGAATAGCGTTAAGAAAGCAGTTTCTTGGATAGGAGATTTTGAACAAACTGCCGCCGAACTTGCAATAGAAAAGAAATACGACTATGTTATTTGTGGACATATTCACCAACCACAACATAGAACAATTACTACAGATAAAGGAAGTGTTACTTATTTAAATAGTGGCGATTGGATAGAGAATTTAACTTCTTTAGAGTACAATAACAATGAATGGACTATTTTTCATTATCTAGAAAAAGATTTCACTACGCAAGCAGCACCAATAGTTGCCATGGAAAAAAGATTGCCTAAGTTAAATGTAATGCCCGAAGAAGTAATGTTTTTTAATTCTGTAGAAAACATAGAAAACGCCATTAAAGTGTCTTTGCAGTAACTTCACGCCTCACTTACACCATTTTTAATGAAAATTTTGTATGCTGTACAAGCTACAGGAAACGGTCATATTGCTCGTGCAATACAGTTAGTGCCTTATTTTGAAAAGTACGGTTTAGTAGATGTTTTTTTAAGTGGCAACAATAGTAACCTCAATCCAAACCTTCCAGTAAAATATAGAAGTAAAGGAATTAGTCTTTTTTATAGTAAAAAAGGCGGTCTCGATTATTACAAAATGTTTAAGGAGTTTTCTTTAAGCAGGATAGTAAAAGATGCAAAACAATTACCTGTAGAACGATACGACCTTGTTATAAACGATTTTGAAAGTATTACTTCGTTAGCTTGTAGGTTAAAAAAAATTAAGAGTATCAACTTTGGTCATCAAGCAAGTTTTGTTTCTCCTAAAACTCCTATGCCAGAAAAGAAAGATTTAATAGGCGAATGGATATTAAAGAACTATGCAACAGCAACAAAATATGTTGGGTTACATTTTGAACCCTATGATCATTTTATTTATTCTCCCATCATTAAAGATGCTATTATCGCATCTACTCCAATTAATAAAGGTCATGTTACGGTATATCTTTCACAATATGGTGATGATGTTGTTATAAAAAATTTGGCTAAGTTGAAGGACATTCGTTTTGAAGTATTTTCAAAAACCACTAAGAATATTCAGTACAATGGCAATATCAGTATACTGCCCATTAACAATGAAATGTTTAATAATAGTATGCTTACCTCTACAGGAATAATTACTGGTGCTGGGTTTGAAACGCCGGCAGAAGCTTTATACCTTGGCAAAAAACTATTGTGTGTACCAATAAAAGGTCAATTTGAACAATTGTGTAATGCAGCAGCAATTAAACAATTTAATGTTCCAATTATACCAGAATTAGATAATAGCTTCTCGCTTAAAGTAGAAGATTGGCTATCGGCAAACTCACCTAGAAAACTTTACTTAACCCATTCTACAAAAGAAATTGTAGAAAAAGTGATAGAAAAAGGAATGAGCTTATAATACATCAACAGCAGGTTTATACGCTATGCCTTGCGCTTGGGCAACAGCTTTATAAGTTAAATACCCATTAATTGTATTAATTCCTTTTAACAAATCTTCATTTTCTACACATGCTGCTTTGTAACCCTTATTGGCTATTTGTAAGGCATAAGGCATGGTAGCATTGGTTAAAGCAATGGTAGAAGTTCTTGGCACTGCCCCTGGCATATTGGCAACCGCATAATGTACTACCCCATGTTTAATATAAACAGGATCAGAGTGGGTAGTTATTCTATCGGTAGTTTCAAAAATACCTCCTTGATCAATGGCTATATCAACCACTACCGAACCAAGTTCCATAGACATTATCATTTGTTCGGTAACTAGTTTTGGGGCTTTAGCACCAGGTATTAATACCGCACCTATAACTAAATCTGCTTCTTTTACACACAGAGCAATATTGTAAGTTGTAGAAGTTAGGGTTGCAATTCTTCCACCAAATAAATCATCTAATTCGCGTAATCTATCCAAACTTATATCTAATATAGTAACCTGTGCACCAAGCCCCAATGCAATTTTAGCAGCGTTAGTGCCTGCTATTCCGCCACCAATAATTACCACTTTCCCACTTTTAACGCCAGGTACTCCTCCCAACAATATTCCTTTACCACCTTGTAGTTTCTCTAAAAACTGAGCACCCACTTGTGTTGCCATTCTTCCTGCAACTTCGCTCATAGGGGTTAGTAAGGGTAAAGAACCATTGGGGGTTGATACCGTTTCGTAAGCAATCCCTATAACTTTTGATTCTAATAAAGCTTTAGTTAATTCTGGTTCAGGTGCAAGGTGTAAATAAGTAAATAATATAAGTCCTTCTCTAAAATATTTATATTCAACAGGTATGGGTTCTTTTACTTTCATCACCATATCATTCATCCAAGCTTCTTCAGCAGTTTCCACAATGGTAGCACCCGCAGCAACATATTCATCATTTAAAAAACCAGATCCTTTACCCCCATCCTTTTCTATAAAAACTAAGTGTCCTGCTTTGGTTAACTGTACAACTCCCGAAGGAGTAATAGCAATTCTGTTCTCATTATTCTTAATTTCTTTTGGAACACCTATCCTCATAAAAAATATTTTAATAATCAATAAAAAAATAAATATACAGAAAAACTCCTTTAACTACAAATAGTTCAACTTTTTATGCATTGTTTTCACATTTTTATTATCTATGTTGTTTTCTAAACATTAAACGGTAATAGATGTAATCTTTTAGTGTCGCTAACATTATTACAATATAATGAATGCTTCATTATCTTCGCGTCCCTTTTTTAATAGAGGTATTTAATTTTATTATTATGACAGATACAATAGCAGCACCTATACTTACCGCAAAAGATTTTGCAACCGATCAAGAAGTACGTTGGTGTCCTGGTTGTGGAGATTATTCAATTTTAGCGCAGGTTCAAAAAATAATGCCTTCTATTGGCGTACCTAAAGAAAATATAGTTATCATTAGTGGCATTGGCTGCAGTAGCCGCTTCCCTTATTATATGAATACTTTTGGAATGCATTCTATTCACGGCCGTGCTACCGCAGTAGCTAGTGGATTAAAAGCTTCCCGACCCGAACTTAGTGTTTGGATTGTTACTGGCGATGGAGATGGATTAAGTATTGGTGGTAACCATACTATTCATTTGCTAAGAAGAAATTTTGATGTAAATGTTTTGTTGTTCAATAACCAGATTTATGGATTAACCAAAGGACAATATTCTCCCACATCCGAAGAAAATAAAGTTACAAAAAGTACACCTTTAGGCAGTATCGATCATCCATTTAACCCTATGGCCTTGGCTTTGGGAGCCGATGCTACTTTTATTGCACGTAGCATGGATAGAGATCCTAAGCACTTGCAAACTATGCTTACACGTAGTAATCAACACAAAGGGTCTTCTTTCTTAGAAATCTATCAAAACTGTAACATCTTTAATGATGGGGCTTTTGAAGTCTTTACAGAAAAAAGTAGCAAGGCCGAAGAAGTTTTATTTTTAGAACATGGACAACCTTTAGTTTATGGCGCAAATAAAAATAAAGGAATTAAAATTGAGGGATTAAAGCCTGTAGTAGTTGATGTTGAAGAGGGCTATAATCTTGAAGACTTGTGGATTCATGATGAGCATGATTTTTATAAAGCACAAGTATTGGTTAGAATGTTTGACGACCCAAGGATTGAAGGTCATTTCCCTCGGCCTTTTGGTGTATTTTACGAAACAAACAGAGCTTGCTATGAAGATGTAATGGCAATGCAAATTGAAGAAGCTATTGCTACCAAAGGAAAAGGCAACTTAGACAAGCTTTTAAAAGGAAGAGAAACATGGGAAATTAAGTAGTTCAATAATTTATATTCAAATCAATCTATTTGGTTGTATGTAACTACTAACGTACATAAAATGGAACCCATCCTTGTTCTTTTACCATAAGGATCACTAAGTTAGTAAACAGAAGGACCTCTCAGCTTACTAACTGGGGTTAACCTAAAATTAAAGACTTTGTTTTCTTGGTTGAAACCCTTGTATCTTACCTAATATCTTCTTTTTAAAAGATATTGATCTATGCTACCTAGTAGCATTTCTATATATTCTGTATTAAAACCCTTTCTAACTATATAAAAAACCCAACTATGTGCATAAGCGTCTAGGTGTTCATCTATTTGTTATACAACTAGGAAACAAAAGAAACCTTATCTCAAACTTTGTGGTAATAAAAAACTGAGTGGTCATCAACTTTTTAATTTCACTATTACTCAATAAACTGGATCACTTAGATTAATGGGTAAGCCAGTAATCGTAAACAATAAGTAAACTATTGTATATAATAAGACAGGTATTGTATACAATAAGACGGGTGTCGTAAACAGTAAGACAGGTATTGCAAACAATAAGTTTTTATGATCGTGAACACAAGACCAGTGGCAAGGAATGCTCACGAAAACACGAACCTTTGGGGGAATTTTTTTATAAAGGGTTTTAGAATATTATTAATATTATTTACTTCAATAATTTTTTACTCTATAGTCAAATAGTCTTGAGGTCTCTATTTTTAAAATCTTCATCTTTGAAGGTAGAATAGCTTACAATATTAATAATTTCTTTAAAATGATTATTTTCAATTGATTTTAGTAAAAAGCAATCGTTTTTGTAAATTCCTAGGGTGTTGAGTAGGCCCTAAATAATAAAAGTTGACTCTCACGTTGGCATAAAAAACTGAATATAGTTTTCAATCTAGTGTAAAAATAAAATAGAAAAGGGTCGCATAGACATGCAACCCCGTTTTTAAAATCCAATATCCTATGAAAACCGCAACAAATATCTATGCTATTGCATTTATAGAAAAATATATTTAAAGATTTTTTCAATAAACTAAAAAAATATCCTTATTTCTATATATTTTGTTTTTAATCTATAAAATATTCGTCATACAAATTGGCGATTATTTTGTAAATTAAATGAAAACATGTTTCTAGTAAGGATGTTTTACCACAAGGTTCAAGAAAAGGTTTCTTGTGTTTCCAAATTATTTAACTTCTAATGAAGTAAAAAAGATGACCACAAAGACGAATATACACATAGTAAGGCATTAATAGATATGTATAAAGTTTAAAAAAAGAACAAATAGTAGAACACTTGGGTTTCAACTAAAAACACAAATGTTTTAAATTGAGTTTATCCTCAGTTTGCAAAACGAGTACTCATTGTATTTTTCCACTTAGTACTCCTTATGGTAAATAAACAATTTATGGATTTCATTTTACATACGTGAGAAATTACAAAAGCAATAAAACTTTTAATTATTTTGAGCATGATTGTTAGCTTATTTAAAAATATATTATCAATTTATCAAATAATACACTTCTGTTGTAAGAATTCAAACATCAACTAATTAGAAAAGTTCTAATTTATAAGCAGTAGATAAACGTATAAATGAATAGTTAATCGATTGATTATTTTATTTTTTGTGAAATTAAAAAAATCAATAAAAATATATGACACTTAGTCTTTACTTTGCTCTAAACAAATTAAATTGTCTCTCATGAAAAAAATTTACACACAAGGTTTAAACAGAACCTCATTAAAGCAACTTGCCATTAAATTTGGGTTGTTTTTATTTGTTATCACACTTTCGATTGCTGCTAATAGTCAAACAAACTATTATTTGCGTACAGACACTTTTACAGTTAAAGCTGGAGTAAAAACTTTTGTTAAGCCAGATGTTAGTAGCGTTAAAAGTTGGACCACTACAGGTGATTCTCTAGGTACACATCCTTTAAATTTTACCGCTGATAACCAAGTTTTTATTGTACAAACCAACGGATTTGATGGAAAGTCTTTTACTCTTACAAATACGAAACCTTGGAGAGTTTCAGGTACTGGTTCTAAGGTAGTTGTAGGTACAAAAGACTCAATTGTAACCTTTACGTCAGGAAACGCTGCAAAATTAGTGGCTACTGTGGATGTAGTTGCAAAATCAACTTTCATTATTAACCAAATAGCTACAGATAGTATCATTTTTGGGAATCTACCTGCAGGTAGTACTGTTCGATACGGTGGAAATACTACTGTATCTCAAAAAGTAAAAGCTGCTAATTATGCCAACTTGAGTTTTGCTGCAAGTGGTGTAACCTATTATCCACTTACACTACCTAAAGATACTATTGGAGTATCGGGAGTGTTTACTCCAAGAGCGTCTAATATTTATGGGTCAACTATTAATTTCAATGGTACAGGTAGTCAAGTTATTCCTGCTGGATTGTATTATAATTTATTAATTAGTGGCACTAAAACAACTTCAGACTCATTAAAAGGTGCTATTTTAGTTGCGGGAAATTTTTCAAATCAATCTATCGGATCAACTCTAATTCCTTTTACTTTAAATGCAAATCTTACAATTGCCGGTAGTACTATTAATTATATTGCTTTATCAGCTAACCAAAACATTAGTAACCAATTGTTTTACAACCTAACCTTTTCTAATGGTCAACCATTTAATATAACTTCTATTGATTATGCAAACAGTAAGGTTACTTTATCTCAAGTTAATCCTGAAATTGCAGTTGGTCAAAAGGTTTCCTCAAGTTTCTTAACCGTAAAAACAAACTCTTTAACCATAGATACTTCAGCTAGTATATCCGCAATAACTAATGATACCGTATTAACCTTAACTAAACCGGTTATGATTAGATTGTATGATTACACTTTGGGTCATGCCGCTAATACTGCTGATACAATTTATGCAACCTCTTATTCATCAATTGATAGTACGGTTACTTTTAGCGTTGCACCAACATTTAAAGCACTAGATACCTTAAGTGGAGTACTTTTTAATGGTAAAGTAATTGTTACTGCTGTTAATGGTAATGTAGTTAAAATAAAAGCTGCCTTAGCAAATACTTTTAATTTGGGTGCACTTAGTTTTGGTCAAGCAAACTATCAACCAAGCCCTAAAACTTTAGGTGGCTTTATATATTTATTAAACACATTTACTGCTGCAAACGGTACAATAAACACCTTAGGCTCTACTATTGATTATTTAGGTAGAAGGCAAAATGTTGCAGCTATTACTTATGATAATTTAAGAATTAATCAAGATAGTGCGCTTGCAGCTACATTAGTAGGACCAAGTTTAGTGACTGGTTCATTTACTATTGAAAAAGGCAAGTTAAATACTTCTACTAAAAATTTACTTACGTTAGATACAAAGGCAACTTTTCCTACAGTAACTAATGATACTTTTTTTGTGAATGGTCCTTTGGCTAAAAACTTTGCTTCAACTACTCCTTTTACTTACCAAATAGGAGCTATTAGCCAAGGTGTTTCTCATCCAAGAACAGTAACTATAACACCAAATACCGCAGATTCAAAAACATACACTACTGTATTTACTATTGGTAAAGTACAAAATAGTACAAAAGTGGATTCTTTAACCGTCTTCTCAATTGATACCGCTTCTTACTACACTGTAACTGGTACTAATTATGGTGGTGTAGACAGTACTGCAAAAATTGCTTTTCAATATCGTTATGATACAAGTAATTTGAAGGCAGGTTTAGTTTTAGCACATTATGTAGGGACAAAGTTTAAATCTGAAGGAAATACTTTAGTGGGTACAGGTACACTTGGTACTATTACAACAGATAACTTGATTGGTACTTTTGGGAAATTTGCTTTTGGTTTTAATCCTAAATTGGTTCCTGTAACTTTTGCATCAGTTGGCGTTATAGCTACTAACAATGGTGCTGCTTTAATTAGCTGGAAAAGTGCAGCGGAAATTAATACTAATAAATATGTAGTTGAATCTTCTACTGATGGTATTACTTACACAGCTATTGGAACAGTAAAAGCAATAGGCGCTAGTACTTATTCTTATACTGATGTAACCCCTGCTGCAGGAACTAACTACTTTAGAATTAAAGCTGTTGATAACGATGGTAAACTTACCTATAGTGCTGTTGTATCATTAAATACGAACAACTTTACTGCTAAAGTTTCTGTTTATCCTAATCCAGTTATTAACAAACAATTGAATGTAGTTTTAAATACTACTAAAGCAACTTATACTTTGACTATTGTTAACGCTTTAGGACAAACTATTGTTTCTAGAAGCATTAACCACAATGGTGGTACAGTTGCTTATACGGTAGCATTACCTTCAACTACAAGTGTTGGTACTTACTATGTTAAGTTGAACGATGGAGTTGCACAAACAACTCAATCTGTCATGGTAAAATAATCGGTGATTATTTTATAATATTATTTAAAAAAGCCTGTCTCTATGGAGACGGGCTTTTTTTATTAAAAGTTACCTACATTTTAACTCCACTCAATTCCTATTCGTTTAACCCGTATTACACAATAGGACGCTACTATAATTTTCAACCACTTTATATAAGACCTCTTCGGAAATTGAATTTGCCACCCGATAACGTCATTTCGAGGCTGTAGAAATCTCATTCTGAATAAAAGAAAGGCATTTTCAAATTTGTTTACTGCCTCTGGTTAGATTTCTCGTGCCTCGAAATGACGATTTACGTTACACCTGATACCTGAAAATTTAGCTAGTTTCAATTTCCGAAGAGGTCTATACAAGCATTTGCGTGATATATTCTCTTTCAATATAAAACAGTACACTTTCAATCGAAAAATAGGTACTAATACTTGGCTTTATTGTATTTTAAACTTATGTAAGGAGAGTTTATTGAGTAATTTGGGTTAAAATGGCTTATATGTAAACGTAGAAAAGCTAGAAATGAATTGTGTGATGTAATGATTTAAATGTATTTTTTAAGTTCTTAAAATGAAATGAAAAACGAATCAGTATTTATAGAATTGCAAACTCCTTAAAGTTTGGCAGATCAGAAACGTTCATTGGTTTTTACAATGATTATAATTTAAAATGTATTGCTAAAGCTCTATTCTATAAACTTATATCCCACACTTCTTACTGAATTAAAATGCTTTGGGGTTTTACTTTCTTGTTCAAAATACTTTCTATAATTAAGTATAAAATTATCTATGGTTCTGGTAGTAGGAAAAACATTATAACCCCAAACTACTTGTAAAATCTTTTCGCGTGTAACTACTTCGCCTTTATTTTCTATCAATAGCTTCAGTAGCATGGTTTCTTTCTTGCTTAATTCAATTGAATTTCCATTATAAGTTGTTGCCATTTGGGCTTTAAAATCTATCGTATTTCCACCAAAACTATACGAGTCGCCAATGCCTTCTTTTATCTGTATCCTTTGGTTTTTAGTAACTAATTTCTCTACTCGTATTAATAATTCCTCTAAATTAAAGGGTTTGGTAAGGTAATCATCTGCACCTTTTCTTAATCCAAGTACTTTGTCAGCACTTGTATTTTTGGCACTCAACATTAATATGGGTGTTTCCATATTGTTTACCCTCATTGTTTCTGCAACAGTAATACCATCTACTTCTGGCATCATCACATCTAATATTACAACATCAAAGTACTCATTAGATAATGCTTTTAATGCTTGTGTCCCATTAAAAGCACTAGTTACAGTGTATCCCTCTATTTCAAAATTTAGTTTAAGGGTTTCGTGTAGATTCTCTTCATCATCTACTAAAAGTATATTTCCTTTATTCTCTATCATTATTAGTATTAATTGTTACAGTAAAAATACTGCCTTTAGGTTCATTATTATTTATGCCAATTTGCCCTTTATGTTGTGCTACTATTTTTTTGCATAAATACAAACCCAATCCTGTTCCTTTAGCATTCCTAACTTTTTCATCACCACTTCTATAAAACTTCTCAAATATTTGTTTCTTTTCTTCATCCAAAACTCCTTCTCCCTCATCAGCTACTTGTAGTACCGCTTTATTTTGATGTTGCTTCAATAGCACTTTTATAACTCCTTCTTTAGGTGCATATTTTAAAGCATTTTCCACAAGATTATTAACTAACATTTGTAATAAAAGTTCTTCTCCTAATACAAACACATTCGGCTCAATGTCTATAATCATATTCCTATCGGGATATCGGTTCATAAAATTTCGGGAACAATCTTCAATAAGAAAGCTCCAGTTTATTTCATGTTGATAGGTATTGTATTTGCCAGAATCTAATTGTGCAGCAAGTAAAATATTATTACAAAGTGTATTTAGCCTATTAGCTTCTTGAAGGGTATTGGTGATTAGTTTTTGTTGTTTTTCCGCATCTAATTTTCTTTTTTGTAAAGTTTCAAGGTTTAACTGTGCAATGGCTATGGGTGTTTTTAGTTCATGTGTTACCGCCATCATAAAATTATTTTGTTGATTAGATAATCTTATCTGTCTTCGGGTTGCTCTAAAAACAAATATTGCTCCAATTATAATTAAAGCCAAAAAGGTAGATCCTTCACCAATGTATTGCGCTATTTTCCTGTTTTTTGCAGCTTGTATCTCCTTGGTTTTTTGAATAAATTTTTCATCCTCTTTTTTTAATGAAGCCAAACGCATATTTGTCATTAAGCTATTCTGGTTTTGTAACGCTACAAACCACCATAACAAAGCGGTTATCATGTACACGAGTAAAACCCAATAGACTACCGTTACTAGTATTAGTCGTTGTTTTACTTTTAATGTCATTCTGTAATTTTTTCTACCCTTATTCCTGCATTTAAAACCGATACTAATGGGTTTTCGCGCATTATTTGTTCTAGCGTAAACTGATATTCACCCTTTTTTAACTTTGTAGGTTGTTGTGTAATCCGTACTCTGTGGGTAAAAATATCATCCATACCGCTTCCCAACCATCCTTTTCCATTATTAGCCAATATTAATTCTAGTTGTTGGGTATTTATAGGTGTATTGGGTGCTTTTGTGGTAACATTCAACCACAAATTATTAAAATGATAGGCGTCTTCATGACGAAAAACAATATAAATATTATACAAAGAATTTGTATCTTGAATACTAAAGTTAAAAGTAGGTTTGTTACTAGAGGCCCATTGAAAAGATTGAAAGGCTGCTGTTTTTTCAAAAACATCTAAAGTGTTACAACTACAAATCAATACACAACAAGTTATTAAAAAACCAATAAATGCTCTCACTAATAAAATTTTTTCAAATATAAGAAGTTGTTCGTCTTTGATGGATTAAGGTTACAAACGAAAATCTTTTAAGGTTCAATATGAAGGATTTATTCTTATCAAAAGTTCCAAATAAAATATCTACACCCTACTACCCTTACTTTGCATCCAAACTATCAATATGGTTACTCACTTTGAAGCAGCATTAGATAAAATCTCTATCCATAAAATTGGTAATAAAGGTCAAGACGAGCATTGTAGGTTTTCCGAAAAGGGAATAGCATTAAACGATGAATTGTTGTCGGGGCTACTAATGCAATATTTTTTACACCCCTTTGAGAAAATTAATGAACTCTACCGTCTGTATCACCCTAATGATAACTTGTTACTCAATGAAATGTATCACTTTGCAATTGCCATCTTTACAGACCCCGATAGTTTTCATGAAAACAGTATACAGATAGCTAAACACCTATATGAAGTATCTACACATCCCAAAATAAAATTGGGAGAACTGTATGTTGTATATTTTAAGAATTTACAGATTGAAGGAGATTTATTGGATGCAATTGGGTTGTTTAAATCCGAAAACAAAGAAACTTACCTTAAAGTATCCCCCCAGCCAGCTAATTTTTCTATTGATTACGAACAAGAAGCCATCAACATAAAAAAGCTTGATAAAGGTTGTTTGTTGTTTAATACAGATAAAGAAGAAGGGTTTAAATTGGCTATTCTTGACCAAACAAATAAAACAGCAGAGGCCGTTTATTGGTTAGATGATTTTTTAAAAGTAAAGGTTAGAAACGACAACTATAGCCAAACAGCAAATACCTTAAGTATGTATAAAAACTTTGTTACCCAAGAAATGGAGGGTGAGTTTGCTTTGACTAAAACTGATAAAATAGATTTATTAAACCGTTCTATTAAGTATTTTAAAGAGAAAGATACTTTTGATGTTGATGAGTTTGCAAATGAAGTAATTGATAACACAAAAGCCATTGATTTATTTAAAACCTATAAAAGCAATTACGAGGAGGATTACGACACCCCGATTGGAGATTCTTTTTCAATTTCGGATGCAGCAGTAAAAAAACAGTCGCGTGCGTTTAAAAGTGTTTTAAAACTAGATAAAAACTTTCATATTTATATTCATGGAAATAATGAGTTGATTCAAAAAGGAACAGAAGATAATGGACGTAAGTTTTACAAGATTTATTACGAAAATGAACAGTAACCTTAACACCCTTACACAATTTACGCACAATAGCAACGTTTAAATAATGGTAAATTATGTTTGCCTTTAAACACACAAACAATGAGTGTACACACTATAGTAGAATTTTTGGAGCCTATTAATTTGTATGAATTAAGTAACGATGAGGGGTATAAGGATACTCAATTGGGTCGTCATATAAAAGTATATGATGAAGATTTTCCTGATATTTCTACTGCTGATATGGTATTGGTAGGTTGCGGAGAAATGCGTGGTGAGGGAGGAATAAACAATACAGATGCACCCAATGCCATACGCAATGCTTTTTATAATTTATTTCATTGGCATAAAGATGTTACTGTAGCCGACATAGGTAATGTAAAAGTTGGTGCTAGTGTACAAGATACATTTGCTGCTTTAAAAACGGTGGTTAGTGAATTAATCGAACAAGGCAAGCGTGTAATTATATTGGGAGGTAGTCATGATTGTACTTTGGCGCAATATGGAGCTTATTGCCACCTTGAAAAAATTATAGAAGCTACTTGCGTAGATGCTAGGATTGACCTTGATATGGATAGTGTATTACCCGTAGATAATTTTTTAATGGAGATGTTAACGGGCGTTCCTAATTTTATAAAGCACTATAATCATATTGGTTTTCAGAGTTATTTTGTTCATCCACAAATGTTGGAGGTAATAGATAACCTTCGGTTTGATTGTTTTAGGGTAGGTAAAGTAAAAGAAAATGTAGATGAAATGGAGCCTCCTATAAGAAACAGTCATCTATTAAGTTTTGATATTGCCGCTATCCAAAATGCACATGCACCTGCCAATAAGTTAACACCCAATGGCTTTACGGGCGAAGAAGCTTGTACACTAATGCAATATGCTGGTATGAGTACCAATATGAGCAGTATTGGCATTTATGGTTATAATACAGCGCTTGATATCGATAACCTTACTGCAAAACAAATAAGCCACTTGTTATGGTATATTATGGATGGTATTTATAAAGGAAAAAAAGAAGCTGTACTAGAAGAAAGAGATAATTTTTTAGAGTACACCCTGGCTTTTTCTGAGGTAGAAACAGTGTTTTTACAAAGCAAGAAAACAGGTAGATGGTGGATGCAGTTAAATGATGAAAAGTTTGTTGCTTGTAGTAAGATGGATTATATAATTGCGAGTAACAATGAGATACCCGAGCGTTGGATGAGGGCTATGGAAAGAATTTAACCATCATTTAAAGGATCCCAAAATAGTTCTTCAAAGTTTTTAATAGTATCGTTTTCTATTGTTATTCCCTCTTGTTCTAATAATTCTTGCATTAAAGTGGGGGTAGCAAAATGAACCTTACCAGTTAACATTCCATTTCTGTTTACTACCCTTTGTGCGGGTACTTGTTCTATTTGTGCGTGTGCTTGGTTCATAGCCCAACCCACCATTCTTGCACTCTTTTTTGCACCTAAAAAGTTAGCAATTGCCCCATAAGTTGTTACTCTACCAACAGGAATTTGTCTTACTACTTCATAGACCTGCCTAAAGAAGACTACTTCCTTTTTACCACTTGGTAGTATGGTTGTAAGTTTTTGATTGTTGTTATTCATCAAAAGGAGAAATATTCGTCAACTTTGTTTGTTTTAGTGTAATTAGCAAATTACTCTTTTGAGGTTCGGGCACTGCATCATAATCAAAGGGACAATGCCTACAACCATGCCCACAACAATAACCGCGGTTGCAATGGTATTTTTCAGTAAGTACCATAAATCCGCTGTCGTCATAATAAAAATCTACATTCTCAATCAAGGCTTGTCCCATTAATTATAAACTTTAATTGCTCATCTATTTCAAGGGGTAAAGGCTTATTAATTTGAAATTGCAAGTAGTGAATCCGTTTACTTTTAGCTATATCTAGACTCTCATAATAGGTTTTTATTTGCAATTCCTGGTCTATTTCCCCTTGATTGTAAGCATCATCAAAATCCTTTAACAACGGTAAATTAAATAAGTTGATAACGGTTTTAGTAAATTGATATAAATCTGGACTATCTGTTTTTAAATGTATAATTGAATTGGGTTGAAGAAACTGTTGGTATATCCGTAAAAACTTAGGATGAGTAAGCCTTTTTTTTGCTTTAGAGAGTCTTAATTGAGGGTCGGGAAAAGTAATCCAGATCTCACTTACCTCCTCTTTGCCAAAATAAACGGGTAGTTTATCAATTTCTGTACGTAAAAAAGCAACGTTAGTTAATCCTTCGTCAAGTGCTGTTATAGCACCGCGCCAAATACGATTACCTTTTATATCCACTCCAATAAAGTTGCGCTCGGTATACATCCTACCCAAACCTACTGCGTATTCACCTTTGCCACAAGCTAGTTCTAAGGTTATTTTATGATGATTATTAAAATGATTACCCCATTTGCCTTGCATGCCTTGGGGATGTTCTAATACATTTGGAAATTCCTTGATAGCTTGAAACCGTATTAATTTTTTGTGCCCCATATTTTTATTAAAAGCGGCAAATATAGTGTGGTGTTTAAAGGAACTAGTTAAATTAACACAAGTTAAAAATAAAAAGGTTAATAAAATTTTACACTTCAAAAACTTTTTTTGATCATTAAAATCATGTAATCCCCCAAATAAATATAGGACTTGTATAAACTTATTTTGCTGATAACACAATAAAGTGCTACCTCAAAAGGTTAAGATTTTGAATAAAGTTTAAATTACTTGAGCGTTATCAGTCAAGAGAAGGTGAAGGAATGGGTAATTTATTATTTAAGGCAAATGGGGTTTTAAAAAATCCACTAACTTTTCAATTGATCAGTTTTTACATTCAGCGTAAGCCGCGCTTTATATAGCGAGACACGCGCTTTATATAGCGAGACACGCGCTTTATATAGCGAGACACATGCTGTATATAGCGAGACACGTGCTGTATATAGCGAGACGCGTGCTGTACATAGCGAGACACGTGCAGTATACAGCGAGACACGTGCTGTATACAGTGAGCCCCCGCGCTGTATACGGCGGGACCCGCGCTGTATATAGCGAGACTCGTGCTGTATACAGCGAATGCCAATATTTGTACGAATACAAGCCAAACAAATACATGTAGAGGCGAGTAAATAAGGATAATTTCCCAATGTTATAAAGCAATAGAACTGTTGTGTAAAATACTTTTGCTATACAATTAAAGTGTATATACATCTTTAGTACATGACAAAAAATATTCTAGTGTGGATATAAAATAGACCTCTTCGGAAATTGAAACTAGCTATATTTTCAGGTATCAGGTGTAACGTAAATTGTCATTTCGAGGCACGAGAAATCTAACCAGAGGCAGTAAACAAATTTGAAAATGCCTTTCTTTTATTCAGAATGAGATTTCTCGTGCCTCGAAATGACGTTATCGGGTGGCAAGTTCAATTTCCGAAGAGGTCTATTGTAACAGATTCCTATTGTGTAATATGGGATAGCAAGAGGAATGAAATACAAACGCCCCTTGGATAAGAGGCGTTTTAAAACAACATGAAAAAACCAAACGATTACCATTTACTAAAACGAACGCCCACACTATACGGGTATTGTTCTAAGCCGGTAATATCTTTATGAAGTGCACTAAAGCTATAACTACCATATAATCTTATAGGGCCTAAACCAAGTTCTGCAATAGCAGCCAACTTCCATGGGTTTAAGTTAAAATTACTTTTATACTTCTCCTTGCCACGTTGACTACTAATTTGCTTTAAATGACTACCAACCAAATAACCAGCACTTACACCCGCACTAAAGCTTAAACCTTCGGACTTATTTGGAGTTAAATTAAAATTTAGCATAAAAGGAACTGTTAAATATCCAGTATATAGTTTATCTTTTGAAAAACCAATACTATCTAATTCAACGTAGTTGGTAGGATTTTTTCTATAGCTAATGCTTTTATCAAAACGAAAGTTATACATCTCCAATCCAAAACCATACTTTACATTCACAATTTTTTTTATTAAATTGTAACGTTGCATAAATAACCAAAGGTTTACATTAGATGATTTGCCCCCATTTAGCCCCATGCTATTTGCATCAACAGGTCGTTTTGCATCAACGTAACCATTAGCAATAGCGGATGAATAATTTGAATTATCTCGATAGTTTGCAAATCCCAAGTCCATTACCAACCAATTGATATTAGCATTAGTACACTTCTTTTTATTACTACTATCAATATTTACATGCACTTCAAAATTTACTTCTCTATTTGAGTTTAGTTTACTTTCGGTTTTATTCTTTTTTATGATGACAAAATTTCCCGATTTTATCGTATCAATTTTTGTACTATCGCTTTGCGCATAAGTATTAATTATACCTAGCATTACAATCATTGTCATAATTCCTTTCATGTCCACTCTTTTTTAATTTATCTTTTTGTACTATCTATTAATGCTTTATGCTTTTTTTCAAATAGTCGTGTTGCTTTTTGTAATATACCTTTTAGCTTTTCTTTGCTTATATTCATGTTGCCAACTGTGATATTACCATCATCAGTAGATTCATCTAGTTCCTTATAAATTGTACTTTGTGCCAAAGCTTTAGTAGTAATTGTATTATTTGTTGCCTGGTTGTTTGTGTATATCTTATTATCGGGTTTTACAAGGGTATTAGTATGTGTTTTATAAGGTAATTGATTAGATACTAAAGCTTCACTATCCTTTATAGGTAACTGATTATAAGGGATAGACTGTTGTGCTGTTTTTATTGGTTCGTGATAGGCAGCAGTGTAACTTATATTTCTTTTCTCTTTCAAATTATCCTTCTTTCCCTTAATAGCTTCTATTGTTACAATATTTTCTATTGGTTCTTTTTTATTGGTATTACTTTCAGCCAAAGCTGTATTGTTATCAATAACCAAAGGGCTATTAACTTTTTCTTCCACTTTTTTAGTTTCAGTTGCCAAACTTTTTACTTCTTTATTAATACTTTTATCCTTAGTAAATGTAGAGGCTACCGAACTATTGATGTTGCCATTAGAATTGGTAATTAAGTTGCCTACCCAATTATAACAAAGACCAATAAACACCGCTGCAACTGCAATACGCATCCACTGCATGTAAACAACTTTACGTTCTTTACGATATAATGAAGCTTTATTAGGAAAAGGTATTAATTGGGGTTCTAATTTAGTTTCCTTTAGTGCTGTAAATGATTCTTGCATTGCAGGATGTTGCAATACAAAAGTTTCTACTTCTACTTTTTCACTTTCGCCAAGTTCATTATCTACGTATAATAAAAATTTTTCTTCAAAGTTTTGGGTATTAACAGCACTCTCGGCATTCTTGAAAAGGAAACGCTTATCAAAAGTTACTTCCTTTACAGGCGCAATAATTGTTGATTTTAACAAGTTGAACTCTTGTTGCAAATCGGGGTTTCTACTTAGAAAAGTATCAACAGAAATCTGTTCAATAACAGTTAATTCGCCATCAATGTACAAAAGGAAAAACTCCTCGTAGTTATTTCTGTTAATATGTTCGCCTCTTTTAATCATTATTAATCACCATTTCTATTAAACACTAATTTTTAATAAACTTCTAACTCCTCACAATTCAATCACCCTCTTTCTCCCATCAAAACATTGTCGGGACTAACCAAATAGTTTCTTAACGTTAATCTTGCCCTATGTAAATAAACTTTAACCTGCGATTCGTTTAACCCCGTAATCTTACCAATTTCTTCATAACTATATCCTTCATAATCTTTTAATAGTACCAAACTTCTTTGCGTTTCATTCAGTTGGTTTAAGGCCTCTCTTAAAACCTTTTGTGTATTTCTATTCGTATCTAGACTAACTGTTCTTGTACTATCGTTAAAATCTTCTTTTAGTGTTACCCGTTTATGCTTACGTATATGATCTATCATTTGGTTGTATGCCACTGTAAATAAATAACTCTTGCATTTTTCGTTCTCAACCTGTTCTCTATTACGCCACAATTTTTCGAATGCAGTTTGCACTACATCTCTAGCATCTTCTTGGTGATGCAAATTCTTTACAATAAACCGAAACACATTGTCTGCGTAATCGTTAACACATTGGTTATACTCTCTCTCGGTCATAAACAGTATAGTTAATTAATGTTGCTTTCTACAGTTTATACGTAGCAAACATCAAGAAGTTACAGCGGAAGAAAAAAATATGAATTGGGTTAATTAGATTGTTTTTCCCCAACAAGGCCTTCTATGACAGAAGTAAAAAAACTTACTATTAAACTAAACAATAAAGCCCAAAACCAATTGTGTACCCTAAAGCCTGGCACAATTTCGGCTGTCCATTTTACAATAAGTACATTAATAAAGAGTAGAAAAATACCAAACGTAAATACAGTAATAGGTATGGTTAGAATAATTAGAATTGGTTTTATAAAGTTGTTTAATAAGCCCATTACTATTGCAACCATAAAGGCGGTAAGGGTATTATCTACTTGTACTCCACGTAATATGTAAGCTGCAAGTAGTACGGAAACAGATGTTACAATTGTTTTTAAAATAAATCTTTGCATGATGAATGTTTTATGATTGGTTAAATTAACCAATGGTCTAATAATTATTAATGTGATGTTGATAGAGATATAAAAAGAAAAAACCTGGATAAAAGTATTCTTTTTGAGCATTAAAAATTAAAGCTATACTTTTTAATCATTAAACACATTTATTTGTTTCATTAAGTAACAAAATTTCAACTAGTAATACAATTATTGTTGCATAATAATTTTTATTAGTTTTAAAATTTCCTCACGCTTTTATTAATTAAAGCAGCAGAATTAATTGTTTATACATGATAAATGGGCTTAAATTTTTATATGTTTAGTTCTTTTTAATAAGGGAGGAGCTTTTATATAAATCCTTAAACTATTTACTCACCTACTATAATTACTACCAAATAAAACTTTACTTTTTTATATTTGAATAAATAACATTATCCTTAACTAGCTTTAAACTTATTAATCATGGAAAGATGGATTATTTACGCCCTATTATCAATGCTTTTTGCAGGAATAACATCTGTAATTGCAAAATACGGTATGAAGAATGTAAATGGAGATACTGCACTAACCATACGCACTAGTATGGTATTTTTATTGGTGTGGGTGAATGCTTTTGCATTAGATAATGTAAAAAAGATTAGCCTGCTTACCAAAAAAGATATACTATTTCTTTGCTTATCAGGATTAACCACTACCATTTCTTGGGTATTTTATTATCGAGCCATGAAGGATGGCAAAGTGTCGGTGGTAGCAACAATTGATAAAGCGAGTATTGTAATTACTTTACTTCTCTCATTTTTTATTTTAAAAGAACCGTTTACATGGCAGGTTGGCGTAGCAGGAACATTCATTACTGCTGGTTTGCTCATTTTAATTTACAGATAGTTAAATATTATTATAACTTGATTTTATAATTGACTCTATGTCTACATCTTTAATAGTAATTGGTGGGGGGGCGGCTGGCTTTTTTTGCGCTGTGAATGCAGCCAGATTATGTGCTGATACAGAAGTAATTATTCTAGAAAAGCAGCAGAAACTATTGAGTAAAGTAAAAGTTAGTGGCGGTGGACGATGTAATGTTACCCACGCTTGCTTCGAAATAAATGAACTCATTAAATATTATCCTCGCGGTCACAACTTTTTAAAGAAAGCTTTTCATTGGTTTAATACCAATCATACCATCAATTGGTTTTTAGAAAGAGGCGTTTCCTTGAAACAAGAGGTAGATGGAAGAATGTTTCCTGTAACAGATAGTTCGCAAACTATTATAGATTGCCTATTAAAAGAAGCTTCCAAATACAAAGTAAAAGTGATTACGGGGTGCGAGGTTAACCAATTATTCTATAAAGAAAATGAATGGCATATACAAACGACACATAAAACTTATCAATCTACATTTGTTTGTGTTGCATCGGGAGGCTTTGCTAACAAAGAAAAATTTGTATGGCTACAGCAATTAGGGCATACTATTGAAGCCCCTGTTCCTTCCTTATTTACTTTTAATATGCCTAATAATCCCATTAAACAATTGATGGGGGTAACAGTGGAACATGTACAAGTTAAATTATTGGGGAGTAAATTATTAACAAGCGGTCCCCTATTAATTACACATTGGGGCATGAGTGGACCAGCCATATTAAAACTTTCTGCTTGGGGCGCAAGAGAATTATCAAACAATAATTATCAGTTTAGTATATTAGTAAACTGGTTGGGCAATACCAATGAACAACAATTAAGAGAGCAATGGTTGCATTTACGAAATGAATTGTCTGCACAAAAATTATACAATAAAAACCCTTTTGGATTACCCAATAGACTATGGAATTATCTATTAGTGGTGTGTTTAATAAAAGAAGACATGCGTTGGGGAGATTTACCATCTGCCAATCAAAACAAATTAATCAGCACTTTAACAGCACAGATTTTTGAAGTGAGTGGTAAAACAACTTTTAAAGAAGAATTTGTTACCTGCGGAGGTATTAAATTAAGTGAAATAGACCCGAACACTATGCAAAGCAGAAAGGCCGAAAACTTGTTTTTTGCTGGAGAAATAATGGATATTGATGGCGTAACAGGTGGCTTTAATTTTCAGAATGCATGGACAAGTGGATGGATTGCTGCCAATGCCATTGCACTAAAAGCAAAAAATATATAGAAAATTTTACCCTTTAGATTCTAGATGTGGATTATTAGTAATACTTACTGCTACAAAAAATAGAATTATATAAATGGAAAGCGATACTAACAACTCATCCCACTTTAACCAATAACCCCAAAAGTTGTAGATGACTGCATTTTTGGGTTTAGCAGAATCATAAATAACTTTGATGGAATCGCCTTCTTTAAAACTTAATAAAGGATATGCTACAGAGGCTAAACAATTCACCTTCCCAACGGAATAAGCAGCAAAAGAACCTTCTTTTTGGGTAGAAAAATCCTTTAGAATATGAATAGTGGCTGTGGTAATCTCCCCATCAAAATAGTCGGGTTGTCGCGCAAATACAACAAAGCATCCATAAAGAAGCAAGTAAATAACCGTAATTGATTTGTACATAACTGCTAATTGAGACTTCTAAAATCAACAGGAACCAATTTGCTTACTCCAGGTTCTTGCATGGTAACGCCATAAATAACATCTACCGCACCCATAGTTTGTTTGTTATGGGTAACAATGATGAATTGCGAGTTATCGCTAAACTTTTTAATCATTTGTGTAAACTTGCCCACATTGGCATCATCCAAAGGTGCATCCACTTCATCTAATATACAAAATGGAGCAGGCTTAATTAAGTAAATAGCAAACAATAAAGCGGTTGCTGTTAATGTTTTTTCTCCACCACTCAACTGCGTAATAGAGGAAGGGCGTTTTCCTTTTGGCTTGGCAATAATTTCCACGCCTGTTTCCGACAAATTTTCGGGGTTAATTAACACCATATCAGCAGTATCTTCTTCTGTAAATAATGCTTTAAAAACCTTTTGAAAGTTTTCTCTCACTTTATTAAAAGTATCCAAGAATAATTGATTAGCAGTTGTTTCTACTTCCTGAATCGTTTGCAATAAGCTGTCTTTAGCAGTAACTAAATCATTCTTTTGTTCGGTTATAAAGTCGAAACGTTTTTTCATTTCAGTAAAAGCTTCTACTGCAGTTGTGTTAATCTCGCCAAGATTCTCAATTCGTTTACGAAGCTTATCACTTAAAGTCTGTAGCTCTATTACAGAGGTTTGTGTAGTACGTTCTTCCTCTAAAATGGCATTTAAGTCAACACTAAACTCTACATTTAACCTTTCTTTCATCCCAGCCAATTGCAGTTTTAGCTCATTAATTTTATCTTTTAACTCATTCAACAAGCTATCCAACAATTCTTTACTCTTAAGCTTTTGCTTAAGATTGGTTTCTTTAACCTGTAAGTTGTTTCTTAAATTATAATAAGCTTGGTCTGCTTCGTGCAATTTCTTCTCTTCTTCATCCTTCGCTTTAATTAAGGATACCAAAGTATTTTCAATTATTAACAGGGTTTGTTTTCCATCATTTAAATGGGTTAAAACATCGGCTAATTGTTTGGTATTGTTTTCAATTTGTTGATGCAGATCGGTTAGTTGCTTTTGCTTGAAGTTTAGTTCTTGTTGCAGAGCATTCGCTCTACTTTGCACGCGGGTAAGCTGCAAGTTGTTTTCATTATAAATACTGTTTGCACCTTGCAGTTCCTGATCTGCAGCTTTAAAGGCCTGCTCGCTTGATTGTAAGTTAGAGGAAGTTTCTTGTAACTGTTTATTTAACAAGCCAAGGCTTTCTCTACTTATTGCTATTAAACTTTGTTCATCTATTAATCGCTTTTCAAGATCTTCTATTCTTTGTTTGGCAGTTAAAGCAGATGCCTGAGTATTTTCTATTTTATTTTTGGTAGCAAATACTTGGTTAGTTAACTGGTTTATTTCATTCTCGGTTTGCCTGATGGCACCATCTTTCAATTGCTGGTTAAAAGAAAGCACCTTGTCGTGAGCCGTTTTAATTTCCCCTTTTAAAGTATTTACAATTACATCCTGTGAATTAATTTCTTCTTTAAGTTTTTCTAAATTCTTAGCTCTACCAATCTTTTTTCCTTCAAATAAACCTACACTACCACCTGTTAACGTATATTGACCCACCACATACTTACCCGACTTTTCTAACACAATACCGTCGGTTTGTAAATCTTTGAAGGCAGATTCATTTTCGGCAATAAATACATTACCCAATAGGTAATCGGCTAGCGGTTGATACACTTGGTCCACTTCAATAACTTCTAAAGCCTTAATGGTATGTATGGGTTGTGATGAAGTTGAAATTGCTTTTATTTTATCAAGAATAAAGAAATTAGCCTTACCTTTTTTATGGGTATCTAACAATTGAATAGCAGCCATACCCTCGGCAATATTATTAACCACATAATAATTAAGATAGGGTAATAAAACATTTTCTACAGCAGTACGATACCCTTCATTTACGTAAATAATATCTGATAGAATAGGGGCAGCATGGTTCCAATTTTGATTTTTGTGTAGAAATTTAATACTTTCGGGATACCCTTCCATCGAATCGACCAAGCTTTTCAAAAGAGCAAATTCATTGCGTTTACTATCTAGCTTTCTATTCTCTTCCGATAATTTATTTCTTAAACCTTCTACTTCTTGTTGGGAAGAAAATATGTTTTGCTTCGCAAATTCGTGTATTTCAACTAATTCCTTTAATTCTTTACGCTTATTGGTTACCAATGCTTCTTTTTCAACCAATTCTCTCTCTAATTGCTTTAATAAAACATCCCTGTTTTTTTGTTCTTCTTGCAATTGGGTGGTGGAACGTTGTAAATTATTAATTGACGTATCGGCAATGGCCACCTTCTTTTCGGCATCAAATTGAAGGCGCTGGTTGTTTTGATACAGTGTTCTTAAAGCATCCAAACTTGTGCGTTTATCATTAGACACTTTTCTCTTTTCTTCAATAGTTTGTTTTGCATTCGATACCACCTTTTGCAAACCCTCTAAACTTTTATTTTCGTCAGTAACTTGTAATTGTGTGTATTGAATACTATCCTTTAAGTTCTTTAGTTGACCTTCTGCCTTTGATAAGAAATCCTTTAAACCCGTTTCCTTTTCTTTTAGATAGTTTAACTTTTGAGCAGCTAAATTCTTGTCATTCTCTTTCGATTTCAACCCCTGTTGTAACTCATTAAAAGCAGCTTGTTGCTGGTGTAATTCTTTTTCTCGCTCAATTAAATTCAATTTTTCTTTTTCAATTGCAGCTTCCTCTTGCGCAATTTCAGCATCTAATCGGGCTTTTTTATCTTGTTCTGCTTCTTGTTGTTCGGTAATTTGTTTAAAGGTTACGTTGAAACCTTCCAAAGTAGCTTTTGCCAATTCAATTGCCACTTCTTTATATTCTTTCTTTAAATCCAGGTACTTCTCTGCTTTCTTAGCCTGGTTTTCTAATATCTTTAATTGGTTACTAATCTCAAATAATAAGTCTTCAATACGAGAAAGGTCTTGTTCAGTAGCATCTAGTTTTTGTTTGGCTTCTTTTTTTCTAGTTTTATAGATGGTAATACCCGCAGCTTGTTCCAACATGCGTCTTCTGCTGTTGTCTTTATCGCGAATAATATCATCTACCATCCCCAATTCAATAATAGCATAACTATCTGTACTAATGCCAGTATCCAAAAACAGGTTATGAATATCTTTTAATCTGCAACTAACATCATTTAATTTGTATTCACTATCGCCATTCTTGAAAAATCGGCGTGTAACGGTAACGGTACTAAATTCGGTAGGTAACAAGTTACGCGTATTTTCAAAAGTTAAACTCACTTCTGCCAAGCCACTTGCACTACGGTTTTTAGAACCATTAAATACCAAAGCACTTTGGTTTTCGCTGCGCAATGCACTAATCTTCTGTTCACCAATCACCCAACGAATACTATCAATAATATTACTTTTGCCACAACCGTTAGGACCAATAATACCGGTGATGCCTTCATCAAAGCTGAGTATTGTTTTATCAGCAAAGCTTTTAAATCCTTTTATTTCTAAGCTCTTTAACCTCATTTCGTAATCAATTAAACACAGTTACTGCGGTTGGCGAACTTACATAAAATAAGAGCTAGGTAGTACCACTAAACCAATCATGTGGAGAATTAGTGTGAAATTGGGAGTTGGTTAAGTTGTAGCATATACAGGTTGCAGGATTAAGTATACTAGACTCAGGATTCGTCTTAGATGATTCTAGTTAATGTTAACTTTTTAAATGTAACCTGAATCCAGAAACCAATAACTTCTAACCTACATTCTATAGATTGTATACCGTAAAATAGATTCTGTTATATGCACCTTATAACATACATGATTTAATAAATATCATGTATACTGAAAATTGTATCTATGTTTTAGTATTCTGCGTAAAATAATAATAATTGCAGGGTATATAGGGAGTATGTAAAAGAATAATGAATTTATTACTAAAAAATCAAACTATATTATTAGAATTAAATCATTCTGGAAAAACATTTTAATCCAATTTATATTTTAATCGTTCATGAGTTACATGTACCCATTTGTATAAAAAAACAAATTTAAACTTCACCTAAACTGCGTATTCTATTTTTTACCTTCTTATTACTTAAGATAGGTTAACATTTGTTATTCTATGGAGAAAATTTGCCGTTTTAGAGAAGGTTACTATCATTTTAAAGAATACTAGTAACACTTTAAAGAATCATTACATTAAATTGGGGAAACCATTAGCCAATTTTAGGATAGATTGAAACCCTCATGTAAAACAAATACTTAATTAGGGTTGGTTAATGATAGCACAATAGAAAGCCAAAAACACATTTTGAAACATTAAATTTAAAAAAACTATCTTTAAGCTAGAGTCTTAATACTTATATTTTCGTTTTAAAATATAATTACCACATTTTCAATCTTTAATTGCAACAATTATAATTATCCTATCGGAAAAACATAAAACCAATAACCTAAATAAGGCAAAGAATAAAAGTAATATTAACACAATAAACAAATAGTACACTATTGGACTCTACTGAAATTCTCAACTACTATCGGAAGTATTTGCATTATTTATTTGTTTAGAATATAAAAAAAATATTTAAAATCTAAAAAATGCTTTATTAGTAGATTTTATAGTATTTATATCATTCATTCCTAGTCCATAAAGTTAAAAACATCAAAATGAACTAGCCTTCTAATGCCTTATTTATAAAATTTATAAGCGGTTGAATTGCATAACAGGTTGTCACAATTTTATCAACAAGACCATTATTAATCAACTCATCATCTGTTATAACTGATGAAGCTATAAAACTTTTTAATTTAAGGAACTCAATAGCCGGATTTGTTTCTTCATAGCCTTTAGGAGGTCTAGATAAAATATTATCCTCACCTTTTTCTAAGGTACCGAAAATACTTAAAAAGTTTTTAGACCCTACTACAGATTCAAAATCAGACAAACAATAATCAATCTCTTGCCTAATTTTTTTTAATTCTGGAGCGGGAGGCATCCACATACCACCCGCAATAAAACTTGCACCTGGCTCACAATGAAGATAGTAACCTGCTAATAGCATTTTTTTACCTCCTTTTCCAAAACCTGCACCAAAATTAGTTTTATAAGGGCTTTTATCCTTGCTAAATCTAACATCCCTATTAATCCTAAAAATGCAGTCTTTGGGTTGTAAATGAGCTATAGTTTCATCATTATTACTTACTCCTTTTAAAACTTTGTCCAACAGGTCTAAATAATCCAGCTTAGCATGCTCATAAACCTTTCTATTAGTTTCAAACCAATCTTTATGATTATTAATTTTTAATTGAGCTAAGAAATTTAAAGTGGAATACTGTAACATATATTTATATTATTAATTCTGTGTACATAATATTGCAATATAAGTTTAGTAGCTTTACAACAATAATGTATTAGTTAAATATTTAAATAGAATAGAAAAAAGTATAGTATAATGAAATTAAAAAAGGGTAATTTATTTCAAAGAAAATTATCTATTTACTACTAAAAGTTTAATGAAATACAAATAGATGGGAAAAATTGAAAATTATTGGCTAGTTTAATAATAAATATCTCTTTAAAATGATAAATTCAATTTTAATCCAAATACACATATTTCCATTAATTTATTAAAACCTAAATTAATACTTTAATTAATAGATTTTAAATGGAAATGAGGATTAGGAATTGAACTAGGACCACTATCAGTTGTAGGTTCTAAATCAACCAATTGTATATTATCTCTCAGGTCAATATCAAATATAAGGCGGCATTCACTAATAGATTCATGTTCAATTAAATACCTACAAATTGCATTTACTTTGTACCAAGCAAGTTGATAAGAGGATTCACTTATAGCATAATGGCCAATTACCTTTACATTACAATTAGTATTAGCTCTCAATTGGGCAGCTACAAACTTAAGCAATGACTTTGTTTCTTTTGAGAATTTAAAACTAGATCTAAACTGAATAACAGGAAGAGAAGATAAATTGCAGGTTTTGTATGAAAATAAATCCTTATTATTAACACTCTGTGATTTTTGCTTAATTTCTTTGCTACTAGTAGATTTAATTTCATCAGCAGGTACAGGAAGGTATTTTAAAGAATTTAATAATTCACTGTCATTATAAACAGGAACAACAAAACTATCGGCATTTATTTCACCTCCAATATTAGCATTTATTGATTCGGTAGTTGTGTATGATGCAAAATTAAATTGATTGGTATTTCTATATCTATGAGTAGAAGGAAACTCAACTTCATGCAGCTCTACGTATTTATGAGCATTCAATTCCCCTTTTATATATTTTTTGGAATTTACCTTCAATAAAGCCTCCCTATTATTTTTACCGTGGGCAAACAAATTATAATTAAATAAAAAGATTAATCCAAAAATTAGCTTAAAAATTTTATCCATTGTAATTTCAACAATAAATAAAGAGGCTGTCATAAACTTTAAGTTTATAACAACCTCTTTATAGTTTTTTATAAATAATTATATTATTTACCAGATTTTAAATGTGGGTGTGGAGCTGCCACAGTATTAGGTCCACTTTCAGTAGTTGGTTGTAAATCAACAACATTTGAAGCACCCTCTTGACCATAAACAAAAATCACTCTATTTTCTGCTATACTATTTTGTTCAACTAAAAATTTGATAACTGCACTTACTTTTTCATAACTAAGTTGTTGTAAGGCTTTGCTTGATGCACCATGACCAATAACTTTTACATGACATGTAGGATTAGCCTTTAATTGAGTAGCTACAGATTCAAGTGCAATTTTAGCTTCTGCAGTTAATGCAGAGCCAGATTTAAACTCAATTGGTGGGAAAGAAGCTATATTACAAGTTTCAGTTACAATACGTTTTTCAAGATCTTTTATTTTCTCTTTCACTTCTGTGCAACAGCTTGATTCTGGACAGCTACCAATACCATCAGCATTTACAGGAAAACACTTTTGTGGAGTTAATAATTCCTTGTCTTTATAATCAGGAACACCGTCTCCATCAGTATCTCTAGCAACACCACGGTTGTCTACAGGAACACCTGCTGGAGTATTTGGTTCTACATCAAATTGATCAGGAATCCCATCTCCGTCAGCATCAGGAAGAACAACCTTAGGCATCTTCATGTGTTTAGGCGCATTTAACTCACTCATTACATAAGTGTTAGGATTAATCCACCATAATGGCTCAGTTCTGTTTTTGCTCTGTGCAAATGTGTTAGCAATTACTAAGACTACAAGCCCTAGAGTTAAAATAATATTTTTATTCATTGTTAAATTTTTATTGTTAAATACTGGTTAGACTTATTTAATGATATTGAAATTAAATTTAATAGCGGTGAAGTAATACATATTTTTTGTTCCTGTTTGAGAATTGTAACCACAAACATATCCTACTTTCTTAACTGGAGAAGTTAGTCGTTGTTCAATAGCTATATTAAATTTCTTGTTTATTTTGTAGGCATATCCTAAACCAAAATCAAAAGTTGTAAATGCATAGGTATTTTTATTTTTACCTACTACGCCTAAATAATATTTTTGAGGAAATTTAACGTGAACAAATTCGTCGCTTCCAGCTACTTTAATTTTTGTATCACTTAAAGTAACACCAACACCACCAAATACATATAAATTAGAAGTTGGATCGCCTCTGTAATTGCTAAAAGTGTTTAGAGAAACAATTAAATCTGTACTAAAATTGTGAGAAAAATTTCTAAAATCTGGAGTTGTATATTTACCTTGGGCTGGTGAAGTTGCTGTTGAAACACCTGAATAATCATAAGAAACTCCTTTACCTGGGTTGTATGAACCATAATAACCTATTCTGTAAGATGTAGTATTACCTAACGCTTTACGTAAAGAAGCACTCCAACCAATTCCTTGACTAGATTTTGCATCATTCGTAACACTAGAATAACCAAGACCTGCACTCCATTCCCAAGCATTTCTAGGCTTTGTAGGAAAAGGGGTTACATTTTGCAAAAATTCATGATACTGAGAAACACTATTCGCAGGTACAACCGAAGAGTCTTTCCAATCCCAACTTGCAGTTTGGGCGAAACTTGCAATCTGCATTGCAAATAACATTACTAATAAAATTGTGTACTTTTTGTTTGCCATTCTTTTTGTTTTAAATTTAAAAATTAATTACTGATTAAAGCGCGAAAATATAAAAAATACCAATCAATACTAACACACCTACTAAACATTCAATACCTTGACAAACATCAAATATAAAATGCTGCATTATTGTTTTTATTTTTCAAATACTATATTGCAGCCATATAAATTATGCAACTAGCTAAAAAAGTTATAGAAAAAGAACTCGAGCAGTTTGAAATACATTTTCGAGAAGCAATGCGAAGCAAAGTTGCTCTGTTAGATAGAATAATGGGGTACATTGTTAAAAGAAAAGGAAAGCAAATACGACCTATGTTTGTTTTGCTATGCGCTAAGCTTGGAGGAGAAATAGGAGAATCGAGCTATAGAGCAGCATCTTTGGTCGAATTATTACATACCGCTACCTTAGTACATGATGATGTTGTTGATGAAGCTGATGAACGTAGGGGTTTCTTTAGCATAAACGCTTTATGGAAAAATAAAATTGCCGTTTTAGTTGGCGACTATCTCTTATCTAAAGGTTTACTACTTTCAATAAATAATAAAGATTATAAAATTTTAGAAATTCTTTCTGAAGCTGTTAAACAAATGAGCGAAGGCGAACTGCTCCAAATTGAAAAATCTAGAAAGCTTAATCTTAGCGAAGACACCTATTATGAAATTATTAACGGAAAAACTGCGTCCCTACTTGCATCTGCTTGTGCAGCAGGTGCTAGTAGCACATTTGAAGATAGCGAGATCGTTGAAAAAATTAGAATATTTGGACAAAAAGCTGGAATGGCATTCCAAATAAAAGATGATTTATTTGATTATGGAAGTGCAGATATTGGTAAACCTACAGGGAATGACATTAAAGAAAAGAAATTAACACTCCCCTTAATATTTACCCTTAATAATTGTAATGCAACTATCAAAAAGAAAATAATTTACATTATAAAAAACCAAAATACCGATAAAAATAAGGTTGCTTACATAATAGATGAGGTAAAGAAAGCTGGTGGTATAGCTTATGCTGCTAACAAAATGCTTGAATTTAGAGATGAAGCATTAAATATATTACACACTTTTCAACCATCCCAAACTCGCGATGCCATCGAAGAACTTGTTAGGTATACTACTGATCGAGAATTTTAAACTTCTTTAAAATGACAAAAAGGTGGAAGTTGTTGAATTCAAATGCTGTAAAGTCAGAATTACTTTATAGAGAGTTGAAGGTTAATAAAACATTCTGTTCAGTATTAGTACAAAGGGGAATTGAAACTTTTGACCAAGCAAAGTATTTTTTTCGTCCTTCTTTATCAAATCTGCATAGTCCATGGTTAATGAAAGATATGGACAAAGCAGTAAACCGCATTCTTAAAGCTTTTACAAACAAAGAACACCTATTAATATATGGAGATTACGATGTAGATGGCACTACTAGTGTTGCCGCAATGTATCAATTTGTAGCGGCAATATATACGAGGGTAACTTTTTATATACCCCATAGATATAAGGAGGGTTATGGTATAAGTAAGGCTGGTATTGACTATGCTAAACAAAAGGGCATCACTTTAATCATTTCGTTGGACTGTGGCATAAAAAGTATTGAATTAATTGCTTATGCAAAAACTTTAAATATCGATTTTATAGTTTGCGATCATCATTTGCCCGATAATATTTTACCTAATGCTGTTGCAATTCTTAATGCAAAACAACCAAATTGTAATTATCCTTATAAAGAACTTTGTGGGTGTGGAGTTGGTTTTAAATTAATGCAGGCTTTGTCCCAAAAATTAAACTTACCAGATAGTAGTTTTCTAACTTATTTAGATTTGGTCGCCACTGCTATTGCTGCAGACATTGTACCAATAACGGGAGAAAACCGAATCCTTACTTACTATGGTGTAAAAAAAGTTAATACTGAACCTTGTGCTGGCATTAAAGCATTAATGAATTTGGCTGGCGTAAAAAAAGAAATGCATGTTAATAATCTTGTTTTTATAATAGCTCCACGTATTAATGCTGCGGGTAGGATGGATGATGCAAAAAAAGCAGTTCAACTATTTATTGAACAAGACCCAATTAAAGCAATGGCTATTGCCGAGCAATTACATATTGACAATACAGATAGAAAGGAAGCGGATACGAACATAACCGAAGAAGCGCTTTCTATGTTGGAATTAGATGAGGAGGTGAAAAATAAAAAAACAACTTTTGTTTACCAACCACATTGGCATAAAGGGGTTGTAGGTATAGTTGCGAGCCGTTTAATTGAAAAATATTATAAGCCCACCATTGTGCTTACTAAAAGTGACGATTTGGTGGGTGGGAGTGCTAGAAGCGTTGTTGGGTTTAATTTATACGAAGCTATTCATGCTTGTAAAGATTACCTTATTGGCTATGGAGGGCACTTTGCAGCAGCAGGTATGACGCTACTTCCTGAAAATGTTATTCCCTTTAGTATGGCATTCGAAAAAGTGGTGACAGAAACAATTAAAGAAGAATCCTTAATTCCCGAAATAATAATTGATGCAGAAATAACATTTATTGAAATTAGTAAAAGCTTTTTTAAACTTGTTTGTCAGATGGAACCATTTGGACCCGAAAACATGCGTCCAGTTTTTATTTCACGTAGGGTAATGGACACTGGATTTAGCAAATTATTAAAAGAACAACACATACGATTCAATATTAAACAAGAAAATACCATATTAAATGGGATTGGCTTTAACCTATTTGAAAAGTTTGAGTTGTTAAAAATGAATAAACCCATAGACATTGTTTATACTATTGATACAAATGAGTGGAATAATGAAGTATCGCTTCAGTTAAAAATAATTGATTTTAAACTAAGTGAAGAATTATAATATTTTCCAATCTCCAATTGTTTTACAGTTAGAATATCTAAATAAATTACTCATTAATTATTCTATTGCTACTTCATTAAAAAAAGAGTTTTTATTAAACATTTAGGGTTAATTAAGTAACCAATTTTACTCCTTTTATGTGTTAAATTATTTTAAGGTAGGCTAAAATATCTATTCGATATCGATTTATGTTAAGACAATAGTTGGAAATAATTTTTCGATACCGCACAAACATAATTCAATAGTTGGAAATGATTTTTCGATATCGCACAAACATAATTCGATATATAGAAATGATTTTTCGATATCGCACAAACATAATTCGATATATAGAAATGATTTTTCGATATCGCGCAAACATCATTCGATATATAGAAATGATTTTATGATATCGCACAAACATGATTCGATATATGGAAATGATTTTATGATGTCGCACAAACATAAAACAATATCGATCTATGTTTTAAGTTGCAAAACAATCATTATTAAAACTTATTGAATATTAAATTATATATGGTTCAATCAATTATTCTGAAGTAAACACTTTTTTAAAGTATAATATGCTAAAATAAACAACGTATTGAGCAAACCTTTAAAATTAAAACACTATATTTTCTGATAGACTAAAAATAAATGAATTCAAAATATCTTATCAGGTAATAATGCTTAGGCAAGTTGAAATTATAAAACGACATAAAAAAACCAAAATGATTAAACTTTTATCGAGTTGTTTATTATATGCTCCTTGTTTATCTTATACAGTAATTGTTTCAAGCCTTAAGAATTAGGGTTTAAAATATTTGTAGGAGAAGCGAATAGGACAAAAAAAGATAAAAGAGTAGTTTTATTTTCAAGAACGATTAATTACAACTTCTTATTATCTGTAAAACAATAAGGTATTAGTTGTAAAAATCATCCTTATCACTACTTTGAAAAATAATTATTAAAATACCTTGCATTTACAAAAGGCAATGATTAACTTCGTCATCCTCAAAAATAACTATATTTATGCTTTTTAGAATTAATTGGTAGTTACTTAAAGGAAAATACCCTTAATATTTGAAAAGCTTCCTATTAATAGGAATAGAAACGTACAATTAAATTATGGCTACAGTAAGAAAAAGTAACGGGCAAACTACCCCTCCTAAAAAGAGAGTATCTCCAAAACAAATTGCAGATGAAGATATTGTTATTACAAAACTCACCAACAGTGATGGGAGTAAACCTGACATTTACCAAGGATTAAAAAAATATTTTGGATTTACCGAATTCAAAGGAACCCAAGAAAAAAGTATTATAAGCCTTTTAGATGGTCATGATACTTTTGTAATTATGCCCACAGGTGGGGGTAAAAGCCTTTGCTATCAATTGCCTGCATTGTTATTACCTGGATGTAGCATCATCGTATCTCCTTTGATTGCTTTAATGAAAAATCAGGTTGATTTAGTTAGAGGATATAGCGAACAAGATAACATTGCGCATTTTTTAAACTCATCACTCAATAAATCTCAAATAACAGCCGTTAGAGAAGATTTAGTTGCAGGAAAAACCAAACTTTTATATGTAGCTCCCGAAACATTAACAAAACAAGAGAATCTTGACTTCTTTAAAGACATAGAAATTTCATTCTTTGCAGTTGACGAGGCACATTGTATTAGCGAATGGGGTCATGATTTTAGACCTGAATACAGGCGATTGAGAGAAATGATGGATATCATTAATAACAAAATTCCTGTTATTGCGCTTACTGCAACTGCTACCCCTAAAGTTCAAAGTGATATTGTAAAGAACCTTGGTTTACGTAAACCCAATGTTTTTATTTCCTCTTTTAATCGAACGAATCTTTTTTATGAAATTCAACCAAAACTTCAAAAAGAACAGACAATAAAGAGTATTGCTAAATTTATTTCTCAACACAAGGGAAAAAGTGGCATCATATATACGCTAAATCGTAAAACTACAGAGGAACTTGCCGAGGTATTAATGGCAAATAACATTAAAGCCGTAGCTTATCATGCAGGATTAGACCAAAAGTTGAGAAGTGAAAGACAAGATCAGTTTTTAAATGAAGATGTGCACGTAATAGTGGCTACCATAGCTTTTGGAATGGGCATTGATAAACCTGATATTAGGTTTGTAATACATTATAATATACCCAAGTCTATTGAGAATTATTATCAAGAAACGGGTAGAGCAGGTAGAGATGGATTGGAAGGGATTTGTGTTTTATACTACTCTCATAAAGATGTTTCTAAATTAGAACATTTAATGAGAGACAAACCTTTAAGTGAACGTGAAGTGGGTACCCAATTAATAGATGAAACAGTTGCCTATGCAGAAAGTAGCGTTTGTAGAAGAAAAGTATTATTACACTATTTTGGAGAAGATTGGGGAGATAAAAACTGTGGTAACTGTGATAATTGTAAGCATCCAAAAGATAAAATTGAAGCTAAGGAAGAGGTTATTAAAGTGCTAAAAACCATACAAGTTTTGGATGAACGTTTTCCTATAGATTACACAGTAAATATGATAATGGGTAAACTTACCCCTCAGATTACTATGTATCGTCATGAAAACAAAGCAGTATTTGGAATAGGACAGGATAAAGAAAGTCATTTCTGGAATAGCTTGATTAGGCAGATGCTATTAGAAAATCTTATTAAGAAAGATATTGAGGAATATGGTTTACTAAAATTGACAGATTTAGGCGTAAAATATATAGACACTCCTACCCCATTCCCAATTGTTTTAAATAACATATTTGAGGATGATGATAATGATGACGATGAAACTTTTGAAACAGCAGTTACAGAAGTAGCCTCGACTACAGATGAAGCTCTTTTTGAAATGTTAAAAGATTTGCGTCAGAAGGAGGCAAAGAAAAAAGGACTTCCCCCTTTTGTAATATTCTTAGAGAATTCTCTTCAGGATATGTGTAACCTCTTCCCTACTACACTGGCTGAATTGGAAAAATGCCAAGGAGTAAGCAAAGGAAAAGCTTTAAAATACGGCAAGCCTTTTGTAGAAATGATTGCGGCCTATGTGGAAGAGAACAGTATTGAAAAGCCAGATGATTTTGTAATGAAAACGGTTGCAAATAAATCTAGCAACAAAATATATATAATACAAAACATTGACAAGAAAATATCATTAGAAACAATTGCGAAAAACAAAGGTCTAAAGCTTAATCAATTGCTAGAAGAAATGGAAACGATTGCAGCTAGTGGTACTAAACTTAATCTTGATTATGCTATTGATGATTGGCTTGATGAATATGAGCAAGAGGAAATAATTGACTATTTTAAAAATTGTGAAACTTCATCTTTAGATGTTGCACAACAAGAATTAAGTGATAATGATTATTCTTGGGAACAATTAAAGATTATGAGAATTAAATTTTTAAGTGTTTATGGTAATTAAAATATGAACTAGATAGATAAAAAAAGCAACATTTTTAATGTTGCTTTTTTTATTTGCATTTACTACAAACTAATAGGTAAAACAACTTTAGCGTTATCCCATAATATAATTAAGTTGGCAAAAGATTTCTTATCTTCAAAATACATTGAAAATACCTCCACCATTTGGTTAGATTTTTGCAAAGGCAGTTCTTTTCTTAGTACATCTTTTTTTTGATCGTACGTAAAGTTTCCCCAAGTAAAATTGTCTTTGTTAATAATGAGTGTCCATTTACTACTATCAGGAATGCAATAAATAGTATATCTACCTTTAGTAATTGGCTTTCCGTTAATATTTACATTCTTAAAAAACTCAATTTCTGTAGCTTCATTTGCACCCAACCGCCATAACTGATTATATTTTATTAAACTATCAAAAATTGCTCTTCCCCTTTTTTGTGGTCTACTATATATTATTCTTGCAACAGGTGCGTCCTTTACTTTACCATCCATTTTTAATAAAGGATAATTAGCTGGCCAATAACTCATATCCATAGGACTAAGGTCTAAAACAGTAGGATTAGGTTGCGAAAAAACTGACGTTGAATAACATAAAACACCAACGATTAAACTGAAAAACTTCATAAAATTTATTTTATTATTTTAAAGATTGTAAATACTCATTAGAAAAATCCCTCAATTGGGGAAATAATTGTTTATACAACAAATGTAAAGGATGGTAGTTGCTTTTAAATAAGTTAAAGCACGCTTCTGATGATGAAAGATAAGTTGCCCTTCTAGCAATACTCTTAAAACTATTATCAACACCCGATAAAAATTGATAGTTATACAGCCAATTTCTTTCTTGCATACTTGGAAGTATAACTTTAAAATTATTAGGCAAGAGGTCTGCATTAGTATTCAAAACACTATAAATGTATTGTGCAAAATCCTCTAGACTACTTGGCAATATAAAATGATTAGAATCTAATGCTAGAAAATGATCATAAACTACATCCATAAATGCACCTGAATACAAACCAACCGCCGGTTTTAAATAATTCTTTGCAATCTTAGTGCATTCATGTGTATCAGTAAAATTATCTATTGCTCTATGTAATTTTATTCCTTTTTGAATAGATATTGGGTAATTATATTGTTGTTTGCCTTTAACAAAATCACTAATTAAATTGCCAATAACAATATCAGGCTCTTTAAATGACAAATATGCATGTGCCAAAAAATTCATTAGATTAACTTAATTAATTTAAGTTTATGTTATAATAAAATTATTAGTAGATGCTGCAAAAGGAATATCATTCTCCTGAAGGAGTTTAATAACTTGAAGGTTTACATCTTGACGAAAGCTTAGGAATTCAGTAACAGTTTGATGCATAGAAGTGAAAAAAATGATTTCAACAATATGAGCGGTTTTACCTGTTTCTTTTAAAAAGATCATTAAGTTTTCTAGCTCTCTGTTTTTAAGTTCTACATTAATTTTATTAATTATTTGATTAAGCTTTAGTTTATTAACGTTTAAATTAATATTTAAATCTATTACAACCCTACGCTGTGTACGTAAACTAATGTTTTCAACCGAGCTATCAACCATCTGTTTATTTGGTACTGATAATAGCGTTTTATCTTCTGTTCGTAATCTTGAACTTCTAAGACCAATCTTTTCAACTGTGCCAGTAATATTATTCACTTTAACTAAATCACCCACAGTAAAAGGACGATCGAAGAATAAAATAAATGACGCTATCAAATTTTCTAAACTCTCTTTGGTGGCAAGAGCAATAGCTGCACCTATAATACTTAATCCTGTAATTAAACTAGCAATATCTATATTAAATCCAAATCTTAGTACTAGTAGAAACCCAATAATGGCAATGATAACCTTGAAAAAGTCCTTAAAAAAAATAACTAACTGGCTTTCAGAATTATCATTTGCTTTTCTAGCAATTTCTTCTAATATAGTTGCAATAAAATCTATCATTCGTAAACAAAGCCATGTAAAGGTTATTACTAAGGAAGTTATTGCTGCAACATCAAAAGCTTGAAATAAATGTACCTTGTAAATAACAACATTTAAAGACGAAGGATAATTTAGTTTATCTAATGCGGCAAAAGAAATAAGCAAAAACAAAAATATTTCTAATGGAGGTACTATTAAACTAATAAATGAAAACTTATCAAGCTTTTTACCAGTTCTTGCAACAAGCTTAAATAATATAGTAGCAAAATATTTAGAAATGAGCTTTTTGAGAAAGTATGCAACCGCCAATAATATTATGACACATAAATATTGATATAAACTATTATTATAATACCGCTGATGTAAAAAGTTATTCATTAAAATTTATTCTTTTATAGATATGTAGCCCCTCTTTATTAAGCAAGTATAAGCATCCTTTTTTAATTATAACTTTTTGAGCAGCAGAAAAATTTAAGTTGGTATAAATTTTAGATAATTGAGTAGAAGTATATTTAGTATTACAGAAAATTAATGCGGTACTATCATAACTTATTATATTTCCATTATCAATAAATATTGTCTTTACTTTTGGAAAATAAAATTGATTTATCAGGCTTCCAAAATAATTAAAGGCTTTAATCTCGCCTAATTTCATATCATATAAAAAGAGCGTACTATTATAGTCTAAAATTTGAGTAGGATAAAAAGGAGTTTCAAACAATAACCTAAAGTCTTGGGTTTCTAATAATAAATTACCTAAATAATCAATCTTTTTAAGCTTATTGTTAACTAAATCAAATAACCACAAATTATTGTCGTAACTATTTATAATAAAATTAGATTGTTGATTGCTTGCAGATGATAAGTTGATAACATTTTCTGAATTAAGCTCTTGATCTAGGGTTACTATTAAACCATAATCTTTATAATACACTTGAATTTTTAGTGGGTTGCTTACATCTACCGAAAATATATTTCCTAAACGACCATTATTGTAAATAGCAATACTATCTAGACGATTATTATATTTCTTTATTTGATTGTTTTCAGAAACAAGATAAATAAACCCTAAATTATCTACATAAAAGTCTTTGTAATACCCTATTTTGATTTTATATGCGCTGTAATTAATTAATGAATCTGGCGTGGCCTTTACTGATGATATTGAAAGACATATAATAATAAAGATGAATAAATTTACTCTTGCCATGTATTAACTTGTAATTCAGTTCCATCAAATGTAGCATAAGTAAAGGTTCTTATCCAATCGCCAAGATTTACATAACTACTTTTTGCATTAAGTTTATAGTTCATTGGTAAATGACGATGGCCAAAAATAAAATAATCATAGTGCTGCTTTTGTAGAATTTCCTTGCAAAAAATAATAAGCCACTCCTTTTCTTCTCCTAAAAATATTTCATCGCTTATACCTGTTTTTTCTTTACTTTTTCTACTAAAATAATTCGCTAAACCTATACCAAGTGTTGGGTGTAGTAACCCAAATAGATATTGACAAATAGGACTTCTAAATATTTTTTTTATGAACTTATATCCATGATCACTTGGACCTAAACCATCCCCATGACCTATAAAAAAAGATTTGTTATTAAAAACAAAAGTTTTGGGTTCAAAATACACCGGAATATGTAATTCTTTTTCAAAATACCCGCGCATCCACATATCATGGTTACCAACAAAGAAGTGTATAGGTATTCCACTATCTACTAATTCGGCTAACTTACCCAATATTCTGGTATATCCCTTTGGAATGACTGTTTTGTATTCAAACCAAAAATCAAACATATCTCCAACAATAAATATAACCTCAGCACTTGCTTTTATAGCATCTAAAAAGCGTACAATCTTCTTTTCTCGTATCAAACTTTTATCATAGTCTGGAGCACCAAGATGAAAATCTGAAATAAAATATACTTTTTTAGTGATATTACTGTTCATGATAGCGGTTGGTTTAATAGGTATCCACTAAAAAACAGTAAACTTCTTTTGGTCCATGAACACCTACAACAAGCGTTTTTTCAATATCTGCTGTTCTACTTGGTCCAGTTGCTAACGTTATTAGTGATGGGAAATTATTAATGTATTTATTTCTAATAGAACCTAAACCATCTTTAATATCATAAACCAATTGATTGGTAAATGCAATACATATATGTATAGGACAATAAACACTTGTTGATCTACCAACTTTAACAGCATTGCTTAATAGAATGCTTCCTGTTCTAGAAACTAATGCTTCACAAGAAGTAATTGCAGCAGAACAATTAAAAAAATCGTGGTTATTAAAACTATTAAAGCCTGCACTTTTTAGTTGTGTTGATAAAACGACTTCCTCGCAAAAAAGATTCTCAACATTTCTTGATTCAATGATGCAATTTAATTGCTCAACCACTTCTGTAAAGTTGGTACAATAAATAAATTTACCTTGAAGCTTGGTAAAGTTTTCAGCAAACTCAACTTCCAAATCAGTTGTAGAGATTTCAAAAACATTGTCACCACTAACATTACTTTCAAAAGGTTCAGGTACTTTATTTGTTAGTGCCTTCCTAATGGTGCTTAATATTTTTTCTCTACTATTACTCATTCAAGTTTTATCTATCCAACATTAGTGTCTGTAGGTGTAGTTATTTCTGTAGAAATGGTAACTACTTCGGGCTCAACATTAATTATTTTCTTTTTCTCAAAAGGGCGTTTGCCAATAAGAATTTCCACATCACTCTTATGTAAAACTTCTTTTGCTAATAATTCTTTTGCAATTATTTCAACTTCATTCTTCTTTTCAGTAAGTAATTTTAAGGTTAATTGATATGCATGATCAATTATTGCTTTTGCTTCTTCATCAATAATCTTGCCTGTACCCTCGCTATATGGCTTTGTGAATGAACTATCATTACTAGGATCATAAAAACTAACATTACCTATTTTATCGCTCATGCCATAAGCAGTAACCATACCATAGGCAATTCTAGTAATTTGTTGTAAATCGTTACTTGCACCAGTTGATATTTTACCAAAGAAAATTTGCTCACTTGCACGGCCACCCAACGTCATACATATATCATCCATCAAATGGTCAACATTATATAAGTATTGTTCCGAAGGTGTGTATTGTGCATAACCCAAAGTAGCAGTACCCCTAGGTACAATAGTTACCTTTAATAATGGATCTGCATGTTCTAAAAACCATCCACACACCGCATGTCCTGCTTCGTGATAAGCAATAATTTCTTTTTCATGCGGGGCTATTATTTTATTCTTCTTTTCTAACCCACCAATAACACGGTCAATGGCGTCTTGAAAATCTATCATCTCCACCTCTTGTTTGTCTTTTCTTGCTGCTATTAAAGCTGCTTCATTACAAACATTAGCTATATCTGCTCCTGCAAAACCAGGAGTTTGTTCGGCTAACTTAGCTACATCTAAAGTTTCACTCGCCTTAATGGGCATTAAATGAACTTTAAAAATTGCTTCTCTCCCTTTAAAGTCTGGCTTATCAATACTAATTTGCCTATCAAATCTACCTGGCCTTAACAAAGCACTATCTAAAACATCGGGTCTGTTAGTAGCAGCAAGTATAATAATACCTGTATCACCACCAAAACCATCCATTTCAACAAGTAATTGATTCAGTGTATTTTCACGCTCATCATTACTCATCATTACATTTTTACCTCTTGCTCTACCTATTGCATCAATTTCGTCAATGAATATAATACAAGGGGCTTTTTCTCGTGCTTGCTTAAATAAATCTCTAACCCTACTAGCACCCACACCTACAAACATTTCAACAAAGTCGCTACCACTTAAGCTAAAGAAAGGTACTTGTGCTTCGCCAGCCATTGCTTTGGCTAATAAAGTTTTACCCGTACCAGGAGGTCCAATTAACAAAGCACCTTTTGGAATTTTACCACCTAAAGCAGTATATTTCTTTGGATTCTTTAAAAAATCAACAATCTCCATTACCTCAACCTTCGCCTCATCTAAACCTGCAACATCTCCAAAATTGATATTTACTTTAGCTCCTTTATCAAAAAGGGTAGCTTTTGATTTTCCTATATTAAATATTCCACCCGCTCCACCGCCAGGGCCTCCGCCACCCATTTTCCTCATCATGAGTATCCAAATACCAACAAAAATGATAATAGATATCGCATAATTAGAAATCGGCCCAAAGAAATCGGTATCATCAATAGGATCTATAGATACAGGAGAAATAGTTGGATGTGCCCTGTAAAATTCTTCTAAATTGCCATAAAATACTTTCCAATCTACAATATTAAATTGAAATAAAGGCACTCCTTTTACTTTACTGGCATCTAAACGATCTTTAAATTTGGTAAGATAAAACTCCTTACCAATGCTATCGCTTTTTATGTAAATCCTTACAAGATCTTTGTTTCTTACCAACTCTATTTTTTGCACATCGCCATTTGCAAGCATCTTTTCTTTAAACTCTTGCTCTGTTACCTTGGTAATGTCTGGATTAATTTTATATAAAGACGAACCAATTAAAGCTGCGAAAATTAATCCGTATACCCAATAGATATTAAATTTTGGTGGTTTTCTAGATGATTTATCATCTCCTGAAAAGTTAAACTGTATTTTAGGTTCTTTCTTATCGTCCTTTGCCATAATTAAATTAGTTGCTTAATAATAATATCTTAAATGAATAATTGTTGTAATGCTATTGTTAAAATGCTTTTTAATGGTTTTGTATGGGCGCATCGCTCCACATATCTTCAATTCTGTAAAATTTTCTTGCTTCGGGGTGCATTATATGTATCACAATATTTACATAATCTATTAACACCCACTGTGCGGTTGATTTTCCTTCGTGCTTATAAGGATTCTCACCACAATTTTCTTTTACCTCATACTCAATAAAATCGCCAATTGCCTTTACTTGTGTAGTAGATGATGCCTGACAAACAATAAAGAAGTCGGCAACCGCTTCTGGAATTTTTTTTAAATCAAGACTTACTATCTCTTCTCCTTTTTTATCATTAATAGCCTTGATAATTGTCTTAAATATCTTCGAACTTCTGGTAAGTCTTGTTATACCCTTTGTTCTTGTGTCTAGTACGGAAAGTTGTTCCAACAAAAATTTGTTTAATGAATTAATTAAGTAGACGAATTCCTTTTATAAATATTTTAAAAATAAACATTTTCTTTTAAAAGGAAAACAATCTGTAACTTTTAACTTTGGCCTCAAAAATAATACTTCTTTGTCTCTAAATAATATTAATAATAACCCAAATAAAAATAATATAATTGGTGACCCATTTATAGAATTAAAAAAAGTGGATAGTACCAATAGTTATGCCATTGAACAAGTACAAGCTAATTTGGCGCAACATGGCTTTGCTTACTTTGCTCACCAACAAACTGCAGGTAAAGGACAAAGGGGAAAAGAATGGACAAGCGAACCAATGTGTAACATTATACTTTCGGTTGTAATAGACACATCTTTTATACTAATTAATAACCAGTTTGCCTTGAGTGTTTGTATAGCACTTGCTTGTAAAGATTTCTTAAACAGATATACTAATGAAGAAATAAAAATAAAATGGCCTAATGATCTTTATTGGCGTGACAGAAAGGCAGCGGGAATTTTAATTGAAAACATTATCCGAGGCCATGAATGGTCTTGGGCAATAGTAGGAATTGGCATGAACATAAACCAAACCGAGTTTCCTTTAACCCTTAAGAATCCAGTTTCTTTAACTCAAATTACAAATGCTAGCTATAACACTCCACAATTGGCTAAAGAATTATGTAATTGTATTGAAGCCTTTTACCAACAATTAAAGAGTAACGGCGCAAAAGAACAATTGGTTGAATACAATAAACATTTATATAAACTAAACGAAAGAGCAACCTTAAAAAAAGAATCAATACTATTGGAATGCAGCATAAAAGGAGTTAATGCTTTTGGCGAGTTGCTAATATCCGAAAGTATTTATGATACATTTAAATTTGGAGAAGTAGAATGGGTAATATAAATAGTTTAAGTTACTTATACTTTATCTTGTAAGTAAGAATAATTAGAGCTAAAATTACTGTAACTATATTAGCTACAATTATAGGGTAACTAGTACTCAATATACCATAAACTAACCATAATATAGTACCCACAGTAAACAGGGTGTACATTGATAACGAAATGCCTTTAGTGTCTTTTGTTTTAATGGTTTGTATGGCCTGAGGCAAAAAAGAAGCAGTTGTACAAACGGCTGCAATAAGCCCAATAATGGTTGTAGTGTTTAGTATCATAATGATTTGTTGTAAAAAGTAAAGCCACCATTCAAAATCTAAAAGATTTATGAATGGTGGCTTTTTAAGATATAGCCTTTAAATTAACCTATTAAACCTGCAAAGTATTTTACAGTACGTACCAATTGGCTTACATAGCTCATTTCATTATCGTACCAACTAACTACTTTAACCAATTGCTTATCACCTACAGTGATAACTTTAGTTTGAGTAGCATCAAATAAAGATCCGAAAGAGATGCCAATTACATCGCTACTTACAATTTCATCTTCAGTATATCCAAAGCTTTCATTACTAGCTGCGTGCATTGCTGCATTTACTTCTTCTACAGTAGTTTTTTTAGCAACAATAGCTGTTAATTCGGTTACCGAACCAGTAATTACAGGTACACGTTGAGCACTACCATCAAGTTTTCCTTTAAGCTCAGGTAATACTAAGCCAATTGCTTTTGCAGCACCTGTACTGTTAGGAACAATATTAGCAGCGGCAGCACGAGCCCTTCTTAAATCACCTTTAGCATGAGGAGCATCTAAAGTATTTTGATCATTAGTGTAAGCATGTATAGTTGTCATACTTCCTGCTTCGATGGTAAAAGCATTATTCAATGCTTGCGCCATAGGAGCCAAACAATTGGTAGTACAAGAAGCTGCACTAATTACAGTTTCGCTACCATCTAATATAGAATGATTTACATTAAATACTACTGTTTTCATTTCACCTGTTGCAGGTGCAGAGATAACTACTCTTTTTGCACCAGCTTTAATGTGTAATTCTGCCTTTTCTTTATCTGTAAAGAAACCAGTGCTTTCTATTACAACATCCACTTGGTGTTCTGCCCAAGGAATTTGAGCAGGATCTCTTTGAGCATAAATTTTTACTTCGTGACCATTTACTACGATAGAGCTATCTGTATAAGTTACTGCTTGATCAAAACGACCTTGAGCACTATCATACTTAAGCAAATGCGCCAAAACCTTAGGACTAGTTAAGTCGTTGATGGCAACCACCTCTATACCTTCTATATTAAATATTTGACGATACACTAAACGACCAATTCTACCAAAACCATTAATTGCTACTTTAACCATGATTATTATGTTTTAAATTATTGAATAATTTTTTTGAGACCGCTAAGGTAAAGGTTTGTTACATACAAAGGTTTAGCTTGTACTGATGTTTGGAAATTATTTAAGATAAAACTGCTACTTCTAAAAGAAATTGGCTTCCCATAAATGAAGTACTTCAATCATTTAAAATCAATGTAATCACTCCTATTTATCATTCAAATCTTTTAACTAGTAATATAAATATCACCAATAAAGTAAATGTAGTTATAGCTATTAGATGCTTAAAAGTGCTTCATCTTAATAACTTAGTTTCTAAACATTACAAGTCCTTTAGTACTGTAAAGGTTTATTTGCCTATAAAAACTTTTATGCACCCTACTAGCCCTTAGGTTTAGTAAATGAAATAACACATTTTTGCTTTATGAATGATACGATAAAAGATTTAGTTGATAAATTTAATTTATTACCTCATCCCGAAGGAGGGTTTTACAAAGAAACCTACAGAAGTGAAGGCAAAACTGCCCACTTACCTTCAACCTTTATTGGTGAAAGAAGTTACAGTACTGCTATTTATTTTTTGCTAGACAAAGGCAACTTTTCTGCATTCCATAGAATAAAAAGTGATGAATGTTGGCACTTTTATGCTGGCGAAACGCTGCTTATTTATGTTATACATAAAAACGGAGCAATGGAAACCATTAAACTAGGTAATAATTTTGAGGATGGAGAAGTTTTTCAAGCTGTTGTGCCTGCAAACTGTTGGTTTGCTAGTGAACCTGCACCAACATCTAATTTTTCCTTTGTTGGGTGCACTGTTGCCCCAGGGTTCGACTTTAAAGACTTTGAACTAGCTACAACTGCCCAACTATCATTAAGTTATCCTGCACACCATACTCTTATTAAAAGGTTATGTAGACAATAAAAGGAAGAAGAAAAGGTATGATGAATGTGTTTGCATAATTAAAACAACAGATTGATTCGTAAAAAAACAACAAACCCTTTTAAAAAGTATCCCTCCTTCACTATTAAACCGTTTCTTTGCATTCCCAAAAAATTTGTTACGATATGCAATTATCTTCTTTATTAGATCGTTTCGCCGAGCCAGAAACGCTTAAAATGGCCAAGTTAGGTCGTGAATTAAGGGCAAAAGGAATAGATGTTATTGACCTTAGCCTTGGAGAACCCGATTTTGATACCCCTCAACACATTAAGGATGCTGCAATTAAGGCTATTAATGACAATTTTAGTCATTATACACCTGTTGCAGGTTATGCCGATTTGAGAGAGGCGGTTTGTACTAAGTTAAAACGTGATAATAATTTAGACTATAAGCCAGAGAATATTGTAACCTCTACAGGTGCAAAACAAAGCTTGGCAAACGCTATATTAGCATTGGTTGATGATGGAGAAGAAGTAATTATCCCTACCCCTTATTGGGTTACTTACAGTGAGTTGGTTAAAATAGCTCGGGGTAAAGTAGTTGAAATAAGAACCAAGTTAGCGGATAAGTTTAAGGTAACTCCTGCCCAATTAGAAGCAGCAATTACCCCAAAAACAAAGGTATTCATGTTCTCTTCGCCTTGTAATCCTTCGGGAGCTGTTTACAGTAAAGAAGAGTTAGAAGGGTTGGTAGAGGTGTTTAAAAAGAATCCACAAATAATTATCCTTGCAGATGAAATATACGAGTACATCAATTTTGTTGGTGCACATGAAAGTATTGCTCAATTTGAGGAAATTAAAGATCGTGTGGTTTTGATAAACGGATTAAGTAAGGGCTTTGCCATGACAGGTTGGAGATTGGGTTATATTGCTGCTAATGTAACGATTGCAAAGGCTTGCGAAAAATTACAAGGACAGTTTACGAGTGGAACTTGCTCCATTACGCAAAAAGCTGGTGTAGTAGCATTGACTACCGATTTAAAACCTAGTTTTGAAATGACAGACGAGTTTGCTCGCCGTCGTGTAAGAACAATGGAATTAGTAGGTGCTATTCCTGGAGTAACTTGTTTTGAACCAGAAGGAGCATTCTACATTTTTCCAGATGTAAGTAGCTATTATGGTAAAACTGATGGCAATGAAATAATTAAGAACTCAGCCGATTTTAGTATGTATTTACTAAACACTGCGCATGTTTCTAGCGTAATGGGTGATGCGTTTGGTGAACCAAATTGTGTTCGTTTTTCTTTTGCTAACAATATGACCAATATAGAAAGGGCTTGGGCTAGAATAGCTGAAGCTTTAGCAAAATTAAAATAACTCCATCAACGCCTATTGCACAACCTTAAATATTTAAGCATACAGCATCAACCAAACAAATTGGCGCTATAGATGCCTTTAGTTAGCGGATAGTGTTGAATAAATACTGATTAAAGGTTACAGGTTGCTAGTGGTGAGGAGTGAATGGTTGCAGGTTAAGGGTTAAAGGTTGTGCGGAGTGAGTTGGTAAAGAGGATTAATGAGTGGTGAGCGTATAATAAAGGGTAGAGATGATTCATTCATGTCTACCCTTTTTTTAATCTAACCACTAACTAACCAATTAATTACTAACCACTTGTGTTAGAAAATATGAATATAGGTGCGGTATTGTAGTTTTTAGATTCCAATTAAAGGACATTTTAAACCGATTAAACTCCTTCAACTACTAGACCTCTTCGGAAATTGAAACTAGCTATATTTTCAGGTATCAGGTGTAACGTAAATCGTCATTTCGAGGCACGAGAAATCTAACCAGAGGCAGTAAACAAATTTGAAAATGCCTT
>Ga0007836_1000017_pt1 | contig 52042 bp, 81 predicted proteins | sample CryBogCBE23Oct07_FD_71205 | JGI IMG/M metagenome (GOLD analysis project Ga0007836, IMG submission 71205) | Freshwater microbial communities from Crystal Bog, Wisconsin, USA - CBE23Oct07 | ecosystem: Environmental > Aquatic > Freshwater > Lake | place: Crystal Bog, Wisconsin, USA | collected...
CGCAGCGAACCGACCCTGGAGGTTCCGCTGTGATCTACACCCGCAAAGAACTGGCGATCATGGCCTACGTGTTTGGCCTACTCACCGGCCTGATCGTCGCGTTCGCATCATGCAGCCCAACCTCGGACAGCCAGCACGACCACATCACGACAGGAGCGCACCAGTGAGCGACGACCTGCAGGACCGCATCGAAACCATCCTCGGCAACGCGGCAGCTGCGCAGGTTCAGCATTTGCGCGGGAGAATTGACGTTCGCGCGATGGCCAAAGCCCTGATCCGCGAACTACAGATCGACATTGAGGACGGCGAATGCAACTACTGCCACGCCATGCTTCCAGGCTGTCGATACTCGACATGGAAGGCCGACGATGAGTGACCTCCGCACCCGCATCGCCGCCACGATCCAAGCAGCAGACCGGCAGATAGCCCAAGAGGACGAGATAGCAACCAGCGATTACTCCCTTCGCGTGGCCGACGCGGTGATCCGCGAACTGGATGGCGTGCTGGTGGATTGGGGAGTGTGGCTGGCCGAAGAAATGACTGGGCAGCAGATGACGCGATTGGACATGGAGGGTTGCCTCACCGACTGGAAGGCCGACGAGTGACCGACTGCCAACGATGCGGTGGACGCGCCAACGATGCGTTTCTTTGTCGCAACTGCCAAGCCGCGCTGCAGACCACGCTGTCGCATCTGCCGTGGTGGCTGGCGCGACTCACCGAAACCGCCATCGGCCAGACCCGGATGAGCGACAACGGCGGCCGGCGCAGCGCACGACGCAAAGACCTCGACGGCGACGCGGAACTGGCGTCATGCATCGAACTGCTGCCCAACGAGGACGACCTCGAGAAGGCGCGCCGCAAACGTGAACACGTCGCCCTGGCGCACGCATTAGCCACCGGAGGCATCAACGCGCGCGCATCCGAACTGCTTGACGAGATCGCTGACAGCCTCGGCTACTGGTGCCGGGTGCTGTGCGAACAACGCGGCCTGGAATACACCCCGAGCCCGTCGCGGCGCGCGTTCGGCGCCAACCATGCGCGCTGGCTGCGGATCAACCTCGGCGCTATCGCGGCATCTGAGGACGCCGACACCATCGCCGGAGACATCGACGGCCACCTCGAGGACATCGTGAAAGTCGTCAACCGGCCGCTGCGCTGGTGGTCCCTCGGCGAATGCCCAGCACAGGTCGATGACGCGCAAGAGGAATGCGGCAACGAGTTGCGCGTGCCGGCCAACACCGAGGAAGTGCAATGCCGCCGATGTGGGACACGGCACAACGTGCTGCGGCTACTGCTGTCCCGTAAGTCGCAGACGGAAACCAAGTCGATGAAACGCAGCGAACTGGTGCGCTACAACCGCGAGCTGCCCGCCGAGTTTCAGGTACCGCCGCGGACGCTGCGGCACTGGCTACAAACGGGGCGGCTCTGTGCATGTGGGGAGTTGGCAGGAGATCCGCTGTACTCATGGATTGATGTTCAGCTGCTCATGCTTGACACCAAGCATCACCTGAGCGTGATACGACGCGCGGATGGCGAGTGACATCTTCCGCGCGTCACTCTGACGTGCTACGATGCGGGAGATGCCGTGGAAACGGCAAAAAGTGCTTCACAAGCACGCCTAAAAACACCCCCCGACGCCCGTTCTGCCGATCACGCAGCGCGGGCGTTTCTGTTGAACGGGGACATCATGCCCGTCACCGCATCGCACCCGCGCGAACAAATATCTGACGCACTGCGCTACGTCCGCAACGCGCGTCATCATCCCGAATGCCACTGCGGCACATATCAGCGTCTCTGGTGCACACCGGAAGAGAAACTGTGGTGCACCGCAGTCGATCGGCTGCTGACCACCATCGCCACTATGAAGCGGGGCTGATCCATGCGCTGCCGCAGGCAAGTCACCATCAACGCCATCTATCGCCAACTCGCGATCAACACAACACTTCTGGAGAAAATCATGGCTGTACAGGTCGATCAGGCCGCACTCGACACCCTCGCCACCAACCTCGAAACCGTCAAGGCTTCCATCGCCAGCGAGATCGCCACGCTGACCGCTGCAGTCGCCGCCGCGCAGGCCAACAACACCCCGTTGCCCGCAGCCAGCCTGGACGGCCTCAACGCCGCCCTGGCCGACCTGACCGCACTGGAAGCCCCGGCGCCGACTCCGGCACCCGGCGCCTGACCCTGTTCCGCCTCGCCATCGCACTGTTCGCGGTCGTGATCATCACGGCGCTGACGTCGATGGCCATCTTCTCCGAAGTCAAGTAAAGGGGACTCATGCCCGACCCCGACGCTGTCGCGATACTCGCCGACCGGCTTCACCACATGCCGCACCCCAGCGGTCAAGCGGTGAAGCTGGCCGGCGCATCCACGGCAGGAAAGCCCACCGCCATCCGGGACGCTGCCAGCCAGTACGCGCAGCACATCTCCGAGGCGATCGTGCACACACTGGAATCCCAAGGCAAGCGCATTGTTGACGCGGCCGACGTGGTCAGTGCACCAGTCGCCGCTGTGGATCCCGCACAGCCGCTAGCCATCTCGATCGTCTGCGGTCTGTGCGGGATCACCATTCTGCCGGGGCTGACCATCCGCCAACCCTCCACCGGCAAGGCGCTTGTTCCCGGCCCCACACTGATCGCGTCATTCGGCAAGCTCAACGTCGAATGCCCGCACATCCCTGCGCCGTGATGGCGTTTCAGGCGTATGATTGCTAGTGCACATGTCCCCTTGGGGTATGGATGTGATGACCTCCGTAAGGGGTCAAAACTTGGAACAGCGAGCGGGCTCCGTGTCCCGTAGCAGCGCATAAGCGCCGGCTTCTTGGGTCACGCTAAAACGTGGCCCTGACCTTCCGAAAGGGGTCACCCAAATGCCCAAGTCCCTGTTGCATTTCAAGCGACACTTTGAGTCCATCGCGGGACCATTAGCCAAGGTGCGAGCATATCGCGCGCCGGATGCGCCGCCGCAGTACCGGATTCACTGCGGGGAGTGCCAGTGTCACATCAATGACCGGTCAGGCAAAGAGTTTCACCCGGCGATGCGGATGTGGGCAGCGCATCTTCGCTTAGCGCATCCAGCAATTCAAATTGCTTACGCGCCCAATCCTCCGTTGTTAGGCGCGGAGTTGGCTGCGGCAAACCGGCTGATCCAGAACAAGATTATGGATGACCGTTTAATGACCATCTTCGGCCGACGCGACAACACGTCCGCACCGTGACCACGCCACAGTTGCCACCACGTCCTGCTATCCCTGACGAGTTGGTCAAGTTCAAAGCAACGTACAACGGCGGCGCTTCATCGCTGCCCGTTGACCGGCAGGCACAGTTCCTGGCCATGCTGCTCGGGCACCTACAGCGACAGCTGGCCGACAAAGGGTTCCTGACCTCGGTAACCACCCGCCCTACCGGGTTCACCCTTGAGGTTGATATCGCCAACCATCCGAGCACTACACCGCTCGACACCATCACCACGGTGTGAACCATGACGGGGCTGGCTGAGACGGTCCTGCCGGCGCCCTTGTGGATCTTCGCCTCGGCATCCACCGCGGAGCTATCGTGACAACAATCCACCATCGGTCATGGCGCCGCCTGCGTGATCGGGTCGTCGCCGAAGAGCCACGCTGCTGGCTCCAGCTGCCTGGTTGCACCGGTGACAGCCAGACCGCCGACCATGTCATCCCGAGATCAGAACGGCCCGACCTGACGATGGTTCGGTCCAACCTGCGCGGTGCATGCACGTCGTGCAACCAGCGACGTGGCAACAAGAGCCTCAGCACCCTCCGTGAGCCAGCACGCAAGAGCCCTCCCGCATTGCGGTTTTTTGGCTGATGGCCCGGCGACACCATTGGCAGTGGCCAGAATCTATCTACCGCGTTTTCCCATCAACCACCGGCGAGGAGGTGTCGAATGGCCGCCAAACCTGGCCTGCGCGCAGTGAAACCGGACGAATCGGCACCGAAAACAGTCGCCGCGAAGTCGGTGATGCAGGCCGCCGCCACCGGCAGTCATCGCGATCTGCTGGTGGCCATGCGTGAACGGATCGCCAAGGCGGTGTCCGACCCAGACTGCCCGCCGCGGGATCTGGCGGCGCTGACCCGGCGCTTGCAGGACATCGCCAAGGAGATCGAGACGATCGACCTTCGCACCAAGCAGGACATTGAGGAGAATGGCGCAGCCGACGACGAAGCGTGGGACGACTCGGCTATCTGAGGTTTCGCGCCATGTGGTGCAGCCGGCGGGGATCGCCTCGACGGGCTGGCCCGCAGTGGAGAAGCGTTGCCGCGACATGGGTCTGGAGTTCGACGGCTGGCAGGTCGGCGCCGGACGGCTGATCCTGTCCAAGACACTCGACGGCAAGTACGCCGCCACGGTCGGCGGAATCGGGATGTCGCTGCCACGCCAGGTCGGCAAGACCTATCTGGTCGGCGCGATCGTGTTCGCGCTGTGCACCCTGTCGCCGGGATTGACGGTGATCTGGACGGCGCATCATTCCCGCACCGCAGGCGAGACGTTCCTGTCGATGCAGGGTTTCGCGCGGCGCCGCAAGATCATGCCGCACATCGACGCGGTCTACAAAGGATCCGGGGACGAGGAGATCCGGTTTCTCAACGGATCCCGCATCCTGTTCGGCGCCCGTGAGCGCGGCTTTGGCCGTGGTTTCGCCGGCGTGGACGTGCTGGTGTGCGACGAGGCGCAGATCCTGACCGATCGCGCCCTGGACAACATGCTGGCCACGATGAACACCTCGGCGAATGCGTTGCCGCTATTCATGGGAACGCCACCGAAGCCGGAAGATCCGTCTGAGGCGTTTCAGCGGATGCGCAAGGACGCGCTGTCTGGGGAAGCCAACGACATCGTGTGGATCGAATGCGGCGCGGATGAGAAGTCCAACCCCGACGACCGCAAACAGTGGGCGAAGGCCAACCCGAGCTTTCCTCATCGCACCCCGCTGACGTCGATGCTGCGGCTGCGCAAGAAGTTGACCACCGAGTCGTGGATGCGTGAAGGGCTCGGCGTGTGGGATGCCGACGATGTTGCCGTGTTCAACATGGATCGCTGGTCTCGATTGGCCAGGGCCGCCGCCGAACCGCCGCTGCGGGTGGCGTTGGTGGTCGATGTCGCACCGGACCGCAAATGGTCCTGCATCGGGGTGGCCGGCAAGTGTGAGTCGGTCGACGACACCACGCTGGTGCTGTGCTACTCGGCACCCGGAACCGACTGGGTCGCCGCAAAAGTGGCCGAGCTGGTGGAGTCCCGCGATGTCGCCGAGGTCGGCCTGGTCACCACCGGACAGGCCAAGGCTCTGCAACCCGATCTCATCAAGGCCGGCGTGGAGTTCGTCAAGCTCAGCGCGCAGGACATGGGCGCGGCCTGCGCGGCGTTTCAGGAAGCCGTGAAGTCCAAGACGATCGCACACGTCGGCCAAGGCGAGCTGGACACCGCACTGGCGCATGCGCGCACCCGCTACACCGGCGAAACCGAAACATGGGACCGCCGCGATCAGACCGTCGACATTTCCCCGTTGGTGGCCTGCTCGGCAGCGTTCTACCGGTGGGGACTGCTGGATCACTCATATTCCGTTCTTGATTCTGTCTGGTAGAGAACGGGATCACCTCTAACTCCGAGAAAGGGAGAACAATGGCCATCACTGTGCCCACACCCGGAGGCGATGCCGTTCCCGGCGGATACCCGGCCCCGACACCGCATCTCGCGGTGGTCGATCAGGATCCTTACGTCGCCCCGACCAGCCTGCCGTCGACCAACGCGCCGGCACCCACCACCGCAGCCTTCGACGTGATCGAGGCCGGTCTCGGGGATGCGACGTCGCTGTGACCGCACCCGATCCCGAAGTGGCGCTGACGGTGACCATGTGCTCGGATGTGCAGCCGCCGCAACTGACGGCTGACGACGCATTCCTACCGCGCCCGGTGCAGTTCCCCGACGGCCCACCGACTGCCGACAGCTACATCATCTAGTCGCTGGTGACCGCACTACAGGCAGTATGCCTCGGTGTCGCCGTGGGCGTCTTCGCCGGATTCGGTCTGATTGTCGCCGGTGTGGCGATCATCGCCGGTTTGGCGTGGGCGCTGATCACCGGCGGCATCCTGTTGGCGCTCGGCGTGACCGGCGCCGGCGTGGCATTGCTGTCTGAACGTGGCGGGAAAGAAGCCGAATGAACTTGCTATCGCGCCTGACCGGCGAGCAGCGATCATTTACCGGCTGGCCTTGGGACACCGGCGGCCCGCCGCCGTATGTCTCCGTCGGCGTGGAGCGCGCCCTATCACTGGTGCCGGTATTCGGTGCCGCGCGCGTGCTCGGCGACAACATCGCCTCGCTGACCCCGGCGCTGTACACCGTGGACAACGACGACGTGTGGACGAAAATGTCGACGCCGTCGCTGTTCGTCAACCCGTCGGTCAACGGCACCCTGTTCGACTGGCTGCAGCGCGCCGTGCACTCCATGTGCCTATGGGGCGACGCCGTCGGCTATGTGACGCAGCGCAACTACTACGGCTTCCCGACGATGGTCGAATGGCTCAACCCCGATCAGGTGACGTGCATGGACGGCAGCGCCGGACAGTCGCCGTATGACACCTCGGGATCCGCCGGTGATTCCACCGGGCCGGGAAGCTACATGAACCCGCTGTGGTACTGGCGCGGCCGGCAGATCGACCGCACCGACATCGTGCACATCCCGTGGTTTGCACTGCCGTACAAGGTGCGCGGCCTGTCGCCGATCGGCGCGTACCAGACGATCGCCAATGTCGGCCTGGGTGCGCAGGATTACGCCTCGGCATGGTTCCTCAACGGCGGCGTTCCTCCGGGGACGCTGAAGAACAGCACGCAGAAGATCTCCAAAGAAGACGCCGACATTATGACCGCGCGGATCACCTCGAGGCTGCAGCAACGCAAGCCCCTGGTACTCGGCTCGGACTGGGAGTACACCCCGATCGGCGTCAATCCGTCCGAGGCGCGTTTCGTCGAGACCGCGCAACTGACCGCCAACCACTTGGCCGTGATCTACGGGCTGCCCGCGGAGATGCTGGGCGGCCAGACGGGCGGATCCCTGACCTACAACACGGTCAGCATGAACGCGCTGAACTTCCTGACGTTCTCGCTGCGACCGTGGCTGGTGCGCCTCGAGGCGGTCCTGTCGAATCTGTTCCCGCGCGGGACGTTCGTCAAGTTCGTCACCGACGAGCTGCTGCGGATGGATCAGGTCACCAAGGCGCAGGTCGATCAGATGAGCCTGGGTTATCAGCCGCCGCCGTGGAAGTCGCAGGACGAGGTGCGGCGCAGCAATGACCTTCCACCGATCGGCGGATTGGCATCAGAGCTGGTGCCGCCGTATCGGCCCGCCGCCGCCGCGACGGCGACTGCGCAGGCCTCCGACGGTGAAATCACGCCCGAGCCCACCGACGCCGGCGAAACCGACGACGCAGCCGAAGACGACGGCCAGCAGCGGTCGCTGCTGAATGTAATCCGCGCCGTCAACGGTCACGGCGTCATCGGCGTGCCGAATTGACAAGAGGGATTGACACATTGGACACCGCCGAACTGTTCTCCGCGCTGCGCACCGCGTTCGCCAGCGAGTATGCGTTCCTGATCAAAACACAGAACGCCCACTGGAACGTCCAAGGCCGCCTGTTCTACCAGGATCACCTGCTGTTCAATCGGATTTACAAAGAAGTAGGCAAATCCATTGACGACTTCGCCGAAAACCTGCGCAGGTGCCAGTGTTTTGTCCCGTCGGGCCTGGAGAAGATGGACGACCTGACCATCATTGAGGACTGGCCATCCGACACCGTCCCGGTGGAAGACATCTACCGCACACTGCTGGCCGACAGCGACGCACTGGCCGACCTGTTCGCCGCCGTGTTCGACCTCGCCGAGCAGTACCACGAACACGGCCTATCCAACTTCATGGCCGACCGCCAAGACCAGCACCGCAAGCATTCATGGATGCTGCGCGCGTCACTGGAGAACTGACAACATGCCAAGGAGAGATGCCATGTCCGAAGCGCCTTGGGAGCCAAGGAAGGCAACCCCTAACGACATGCCGGCAGACGCCCCGCTGGAGTCGGCGCCCGAATTCAGAAACGCACCGCCGGATGTGGAGATGCTGTATGTTAGCAACTTCCGCGGCTTCGAGACCAAAGGATCGCGCGTCGAGGTCCGCAGCCGCGACACCCGCACCATCGGCGGTTATGCCGCGGTGTTCGGTAAGCGCAGCGTCAACCTCGGCGGCTTCCATGAAGTGCTGGACCCCAAGACGTTTAACAAGTCCCGCGCCGACGGCTTCCCCGGTGTGATCTGCCGGTTCAACCACAGCGACGATCTGCTGCTCGGCACCACCCGCGCCGGAACGTGCCGTCTGAGCATCGACGGCAACGGCCTGCAGTACGAGGTGGACGTCCCACAGTGCCGCAACGACGTCTATGAGATGACCGAGCGCGGCGACATCGCGCACAGCTCGTTCGCGTTTCAGGCCTATGAGGATGACTGGTCGCACGACGATTCCGGTTACCCGGTGCGGATGCTGTTGTCGGCGCGGCTGATTGATGTCGCCCCGGTGACCAACCCCGCCTACCCGGATGCCACCGTCGGCGTCCGGTCACTGGCCACCCCCGGCCTGCGGTCACTGGCCCGCCACATGGACGTCCCGATCGAGGACGTCATTGAGCGCGCCCAGCGCGACGAGTTGCGCAGCTTCTTCATCCGCACCGACAACCGCAGCGGCCTGATCATTCCCGATCTGGAACCGATCACCGAGCCGGCCGAGTCCGAGTCGGATGATGACGAGCCGACCGTGGAGCCGGAAGCCACCGAGTCCGAGAGCCGTTACAGCGGCAAGTTCGGACCGGCGGCGCTGATGGAAATCCTCGGCCGCCGCGCCGACGATCCCATCGTCGCCTAACAGATTTCAGCCCAACGCCAGAACGGGTGATCGGCAGGACTTTACCATCCACCGACCCCGATCTGCACCGTGCGCGTGGCGCACAACCACCCGAGGCAGGCCGCGACCACCTCGAAACACACCCCGAATACAAAACCATTCCCCCGAAAGGACGTGCGCAATGAGCGCATTGGTTAACAAGCTGCGCGAGCAGCGACTCAGCACCTGGGAGCAGGCCAAGGCTGTCGCCGAAGCTGCTGCCGAAGAGAAGCGGTCCATGACCGGCGAGGAAGAGCGTCAGTGGGATGAGGCCAACGCCGAACTCACCAAGCTCGACGAGCGAATCTCCAGCATCCTCAAGGGTGAGCAGCGCGACAAGGACGCCGCCGCCGCGATGGAGGAACTCGAGTCCCGCAAGGTCGATCCCCGCATCGCCCCGAACGCCGCCCCGGCCATCGACTACGGCGCCGAGCTGCGCAAGCTGGCCAAGTCCAGCCCCGGCACCGGCTTCAACGTCAACTGGCCGACCAGCACGGTGGAGCAGCGCAGCCTGCTCGACAGCAACGTGCCGCTGCCGACCTCGTTCGTCGGTCAGCTCTACCGCTACCTGATCGACACCAGCACCATCCGGCAGGCCAACCCGACGGTGTTCTCCACCAGCTCGGGCGAGCCGCTCGCCGTGCCGCGCTCGACCGCCTACGGCACCGCGAAGTGGACCGCGGAGGGTGGCGCCATCAGTGCGTCCGATCCGACGCTGTCCGCTGTCACCCTCGGCGCCTACAAGCTCGGCGTCCTGGTGCAGATCAGCCATGAACTGCTCAACGACGAGGGCTTCGATGTGGCCGGTTTCGTCGCATCCGAGGCCGGCATGCTGATCGGCATCGCCGCCGACACCGCCTATGTGGCCGGCACCGGCACCACGCAGCCGACCGGGTTCACCGGCGCGGCCACTGTGGCCGTCCAAGCCGCCACCGGCACCGGTTCGCTCGTTGGTCTGCCTACCAGCGGTTCCTATATCGGTGGCGACGTGCTGGTGGAGCTGTACCACAGCATCGTTCCCCAGTACCGTCCGCGGGCGTCGTGGGTTCTGCATGACCAGACCGTCAAGGTCGTTCGCAAGCTCAAGGACACCACCGGTCAGTACCTGTGGCAACCCGCTCTGGTCGCCGGCCAGCCGGACACCATTCTGGGCCGTCCGGTGTTCCCGGATCCGAACATGCCGCAGATCACCGCGGCATCCAAGCCGGTCATCGCGTTCGGCGACTTCAAGGGCTACTTCATCCGCGACGTCACGCCGCTGCGGTTTGAGCGGTCCGACGAGTACGCATTCGGCACCGATCTGGTGTCGTTCCGCGCGCTGTACCGCACCGACGGTCAGCTGGCCGACACCAGCTCCGTCAAGACCTATTCGACCGCCGCGTCGTAAGTAGGCCATCAGGATTTCCCCGGCGCGCGGTGTCAGTGATCCTGCGTCCGCGCGTCGGGGAGACCCGAAAATCAGCCCACCACCACCCATTCAGGAGCCCAATCATGCGTCTGCGTATGAAGATCCAGATCTCCGGCACATTCCACGGCCGCGAAGGTGTGAACCCCGGCGACATCATTGATGTACCCGACGAGGTGGGCGCCCGTTACTGCCAGCTGCGTTACGCCGAACCGGTCGCCGTGACCGACGAGGAACGCGCCGTCGCCCCCAAGGGCGAGGATCGCGCCGAACCGGCGCACGACACACCCCGGCGTCGTCGCACCACTGCGAAGCACACCGCCGAATAGCGTTGAAGGTCAAAGGCTTCGCCCGACAGTTTGAGGGCGGCGGCTACTACCGGATCCGGCTCCCGCTGGACGAACTCGGACGCCACGGGCATGAGACGTCCTGGTGTGGCGCGAAGTCCGACCAGTCCGCGGAGGGCGCCGACGTCATCGTCGGTCAGCTGATCGGCGGCCACAGCGACCCGGTCACCATCCATCAGTGGTGGCGCAACCTGGCCAAGCATTCCCGCCTGGTCTACGAACTCGACGACGACCCGTTTGAGATCGAAACACACAACCCGGTCGCCTTCGCCTACGGCCGCCCGGAAGCACAGGACAGCATCGCGCACTGCATGCAGGTCGCATCCCTGGTCACAGTGTCCACCGAACCACTGGCCGAACGGATGCGCACCTACAACCCCAACGTGGTGGTGCTGAAGAACCGCATCGACGAATCACTGCTGAGCATTGAGCGTCCGCGCCGCGACAAGGTGACCATCGGCTGGGCCGGCGGGGCGTCGCATCTGTACGACCTCGGCGAGTGCGCCTACGGGCTACGCAAAACCATCGACCGGCACCGCGACGTCGACGTGCACTTCATTGGCCCCGACTTCACCAGCGTGATCCGTCGGCCGATACGGCACACCCCGTGGTGCCCGACGACCACCGACTACTACCGGCTGATCGATTTCGACATCGGCCTGGCCCCGCTGAAACCGAGCGTGTTCGCGCGGTCCAAGTCCTACATCAAGGCATTGGAATATGCCGCGCTGGGCATCCCGGTCATCGCCTCGGACGTCGAACCGTATCGAGACTTCGTCGTCGACGGCGTGACCGGCTACCTGATCCGCCGCGACCATGAGTGGGCGTCGCGGATGCGCGACCTGATCCACGACGCCGACATGCGCGCCGACATGGGCGCCAAAGCCAAACAGGTCGCGGCCGACTACACGATCCAGAACGGCTGGCCCGACTGGGAAGCCGCTTACCAGAGCGTGCTCTGACATGAGAAGGGTGTGACATGACGTCGCCGTACATGTTCCCCTACGCCTACACCGGGGCGCCGTTCTTCGAGGTTGACGAACTCGCCGCGCGGCTGCAGATCAGCATCGACAGCGACGACCCGGCGGCGTTCCTGCTGGCGCAACTGGCATCGGATGCGGTGCGCGAAGACCTGCGCCTGTCGGTCGATTATGTCGACAGCGATCAGGTCACCGTCTACGGCGACAACAGCGAGATCCTGGTGCTGCCCGAGCGTCCGATCACTGCGGTGTCAGCGGTGTCGATGGCCGGACAATCACTGGTCCCGGTCACCACCAACACGACGTCGACGCTGCTGATGTATGACTGGCGCCCCGACGGCCGGTTGTACCGCGTCGTCTACGGCGGTTCGTTCTACGCCGGCGAACTGTATTTCAAGTGGCCCGCCGGCGTGCCGGTGACGGTGACTTATTCGCACGGCTACCGGGTCGTGCCGTCGGTGTTCAAGCGGGTCGCCCTCGAGCTGGCTGCTGCCGCCTACGCCAACCCTGATATGGCCAAGGTGCAGTCGACGGGCCGCACCCGCATCGAGCCCGCCGCAGTCGGTTTGTCGCTGACCGCGTTCCCTGACCTGCGCTCCGATCTCGACATGTATCGCCGGATGACGCTGTGACGCAGATCCACCTGGGTCGGCAGAACGTCATCGTGCGCAACAAGACGGAAGGCGCACCCGGACGGTATGAGACGACGCCGGTGGCGCTGCCGCCCGTGGTGGTCAGAAGTTGTTCGCTGCAGGCGGTGCAGACCGAACGCCAGGTCGGCAACCTGACCGACGTCTCGATCAGCCGCTACGAATTGTTCGCCCCAACATCAGCCCCGTTGACGCCGACCAGCCAGGTCGAACTGGTGACGTCCCAGCAGACCGACACCTCGTACACGATCGACGGCGCCACCTACTACACCACCGGAATCGTCTACGACGTCGACGGGGAACCGTCGATATGGGTCGATCACTTCGGTCGCCAGCATCACACCGAGTGCTACCTGAAGGTGCGCTCGTCGTGATCATCGGCCACGGCAATAACTACGACGCGCACGGGATCGGCACCGACCCGTTCCCCGGCACCGGCATCAGCCACGAGGATGTCGTGAAGGCCTTTGGCAGTCCCGAGATCCACGCCGAAGTGCAGAAGCTCGCCGAGCAGCTGCAGGAAGCCGTCAAGTCCTACGCCCCGGTGTTCGGTGACCGACCGCCGCGGCGCGAGTCGCCGGCCGACGGCTCGGTGGGGGAGTTCCGCGACTCCATCGAGATCACCTGGGTGACAACGTCGGACTCCGGCGGCCTACCCGTCGCCCGCGTCATCTCCAAAGACATCAAAGCCGTGTGGATTGAGTACGGCTCGGCGCACATGCCCGAGTACGCGCCGTTCACCAAGGCTGCAGCCGAACTCGGCGGATCTGGCCCGAATTACGACGGCCAGATCGGCGCCGCACAGTCCAAGTTCCGCAGCGCCAAAGAAGAACTTGAGCATGCCCGCCGCAGTGGCTCCCGCGAGGACGCGGCGCTGGCCGCCAAGCACTTTGAGGCGGCGAATGTGCATCGCAGCGAGGCGTTCAAGTCGGGACGCACGCAGGCCGATCGGTCCGGGCGCAACGGCGGAAACGGCGGAAGGCGGCGACGGTGACTTATGCACTGAGCGCCCCGAATGCCGTCGAGGTGGCCATCGCGTGGCTGCGCCCACTGGGTCAGCCCTGCTATGCCGTGCGCAAACAGGGCGACCCGTTGCCGTACCGGCTGATCAGCCGCGTCGCTGGCTCCGATGTTGAGCTGTACGCCGACGATGCGGTCCTGTCGGTGCACACCTTCGCCGACACCTACACCGACGCATCGGATTTCGCTGATGCAGGCCATCGGCGAATGCTGCTGCTGGCCAACGATCCACTGGCAACGGTCACGCTGTCCGACGGGTCGACGGTGTCGGTTCAATACGTCGAGACGGTGCAGAAGCCGATCCATCTCGACTATGAAGAGCCGGATATCTATCGGTTCATCGCCCGCTACAAGCTCGGCGTCGCGCTCAGCTTCTAACGGTTTCTCCAGCCCAACCCTCGCCGGTCCTTCCGGTTTCTCTCACCCCTTCCCGAAAGGAAATCACAGTGGCACTCACTGTTCCCTCCACCGGCGCACCGTGGTCAACCTCTAACCTCGGGTCGCTGCGTACCAACCGCGTTCGCCGCGGCGGTCGCGTCGCGGTCCTCGTTCGCGACTACTTCGGCTCGACCACCAACATGAGCCCCGGCGTGTTCTCGCCGTTCGCTCAGGACGGCCAGATTCGCCTGGATCTGCTCGCCGCTGTTCCCGACCCGGTCAACGCCGGACAGTGGATCAAGAACACCGCCGCCAATCAGGGCTGGTATCTGATCGGCTGGCTGGACAGCAAGGGTGTGGATCACATGCCCGACATGGCCGTCGACAAGCTCGAGGGTCTGCAGTCCAACGAGACGCTGCGCTCCGACATCCAGAAGGAAGGCGGCTCGGTCAGCTTCGTCGCACTGGAGTCCACCGGCCTGACCGATGCGCTGGAGTACAACCTGCCGCTGTCCTCGATGGTCGATGACGGCGCGTCCAACTATTTCGTCGGCAAGCTGGCCGACGCCGCACTGATCGAACGCCAGTTGCTGGTGATCCGCGCCGACGCGACCGCCGGTGGCGCCGAGTACACCGCCATCCCGCATCCCCGCGTCGCCGTCGACAAGGTCAACAAGCGAACCTGGGACAAGAAGAGCGCCGACAGCCTCGACATCACCTTCGATGACCTGCTCGACCCGTACTTCGTGGACACCACCGGTCGTCCGCTGGCCGCCGGTCGCGCGCGCTGGCGTTCCGGTGCCGGCTGGCTCAGCGCCGGTGGCGCTCCGACGTTCTCCTCGACCGCCCCGGTGGCTGCCGCGGTGTCGGGTGCCAAGGCGACGGTCACCGTCGCCGAGCCGACCGACTACGACCCGGCGACCGTCACCTACACGGTGGCTCAGCAGGTCGGCGGTACTGGCGCCTACACCAGCTCGACTCTCGGTGCGGGCACCAACCCGACCGGCGTCGGCACCGGCACGCTGGTCTTCACCGTGACCGGCCTGACCGCGGCGAGCACCTACAAGTTCCAGATCACCGCAACCGGTTCAGACAACGTCGCGACCACCTCGACGTCGTCGAACTCGATCACGGCGACCGCTTAATACCCCTGCTGCGGGTGGCCTTGGGCTGGGTCACCCGCAGCAGGTCAAGCCCACACCAGCCCAAGCCCAAGCCCGAAAGGTACACATATGGCCCGTAATCCGCGCGCGCTGTCCCCGTCCGAGGCCCGCGAGCAGGCCGCCGACTACTTCGGTTTCGCTGCCAGCGAATGGCTGAAGGTCGGCGACGAGAAGTTCGAGATCCCGAACCCCGGCCTGATGGACGACGAGCAACTCGAACGGTACGAGGAACTGCAGGATTCCCTGCGTTTCTGCGACCGCGACGAGGTAGAACGCCGCAACGCCATCACCGGCGAGGTAGTCGTTCACCCCGTCACCGGCGACCCTGTCGTCGACCATGTCCTGATTGAGCCGCACCGCAAGGGAGGGGAACTCGTTCGCCCGCCATATGCGGTGCGGCTCGCTATTGCTTTGTGGGGTCAGGACGGTTACGACCTCTACGTCGCCAAGTGCAAGGAGATCGGCGAGAAGCCGAACACGACGCTGATCCCGGTGATCTGGCGCAAGATGCAGCGACAGTTCTCCGATCGGCTGGCCCAAGACTCCAAAAGTGCGGGAAGCACTGATGCTGATGAGGTCGTGGCCGACGGAGATTGAGTCCGACCTGTCTCGCTATCACCGCCGCAGCATCGGCGACTGGTGGCGGGGCGTGATGTCCTCGCGCGAACTGATGGCGCTGGTGCGCCACCTGCCCGAGGAATCAGCCTTCAAGACCGAGGCGGAACGCGACGGCGAATGGCCGGCACGGATTCGCATGATCCAGACCGGCGTCAACGAGCTATCCAAGCTGCGGGCGTCCTATCACGGGATGCACGGCGCGAATTACGAGCCGGTGCTGTGGATTTCACCCGGTGAACTGCGCGCCCAGGCCGACGAGGAAGAAGTCGGCCAGGAACTGCAGGAAGACCTGAGTTGCCAATTATTCGGAAGGAGCTGAGCCATTTCTATCTATTTGGACGTGATGGCTCGGCTCGACGAACGCTCGGCCGCTACCGCCGCGGAGGACGCCAAGCGGTTCTTCTCCGAGCACGGCCGACAGGCCGGCACCGAGTTCGCCAACCAGTTGTCCACGGCGGTGGCCAAGGGCGACAGGGACGTCGAGAAGGCGCTGTCGGGCTATCAGCGGTCGTACCGCTCGCTGCAGGACATGATGGGCAACGTCCGCTCCGAGCAGGTCAAGCTCAACGATGCCGTCGAGAAATTCGGCGCCAATTCCTCGCAAGCGGTTCGGGAGACCGAGCGCCTTGAGCAGATGCAGCGCAGGCTCGCCGACACGACAGCGGCCGCGACCAACCAATACGACCGGCTGAAGTCGGCCGTCAATGGCGCAACGAGGGAGCACCAAAACCTCTTCGGCGCCATGTCCTCAAGTGCCGGTCAGGCGATTCGGTCGAATGAGACAGTCGAGAAGCTGACCACCAACTTCGCCAGCTCCACCGCGGCCGCCGCAGCACTCGGCGGCGTCGTCGGCGGCGCGTTGGCGATGGGATTTCAAGGTCTCGTCGAGACGATCGCCGACGTCCCAACCAAGTTTTTCGAGATCGGCCAAGAGTGGGACAACCTCGGCAAGAAGCTGCAGTTCCAGACCGGCCTCAGTGGCGGCGGGTTGGCTGATATCACCAACACCGTCGGCGAACTGGCCAAGACGACGCCGGCCAGCCTGGGTCAACTCGGCAATGTCGCCGCCGACGTCAGCCGCAACCTGCACCTTAGTGGCGACGAACTGGCCAACGTCACGCAGCAGATCACACTGCTGGATGAGAAGTCCGGCCAGGCGCCGGTCAACATGCACCAATTGGCGCAAGCCACAAAGCTCTTCGGCGTCGAGGGTAAAGACACCGGCCGCTTCATCGACCAGCTCTACACCGCATCGGCGCGCACCGGCCTCAGTGTCGACGCGATGCTGGCCACGTTCAGTAAGTCCGGCACCGTGATGCGCGAGGCATTCTCGGGCATGTCGGCGCAGCAGGCACTTGGATTCTTCACCCAACTCGATGCCGCAGGTGTCAATCTGCAGACCATCGGACCGGCGATCAGTCGCGCGGTCAACGATTCCACCAAGCCGGGGGAGAAGGGCAAAACCCCGGCCGACATCATTCGCGACACCGTCACCGAGATCGACAAGCTGGAGAGGGCCGGCGACCGCGCCGGTGCAATCAATCTGGCTACCAAAATCTTCGGCGCGGGTCAGCGCGGCGGTGGCGCCACGTTCATCGACGCGATCGAGAACGGCACCCTTGACCTGAACAATCTGACCGGGGCGCTGAACACGTCAACGCTGTCGATCAAACAGCAGGCCGACGCGACGATGACGACCGCCGAGAAGTGGCAGCTGTTCCACAACAACCTCGACGAGGCGATGCGCCCGGTTTCCTCGGCGCTATTCAACGAGATTCAGCCGATGCTCGACAAACTGGTGAGCTGGGTACAGGGCCACCAGTCCGAGCTAATCTCCTTCTTCACTCGCGCCGGTCAGGCCGCGATCGAGATGGCCGGCTGGATCTCCTTCGGTATCGGCAACACCCTGAAGGCGCTCGGCGAACTCGGCGAAGGGTCGGCCAAGGCACTCAAGGGATTCGCCGACGAGTTGACCAACGTCGGCAAGATCACGTCATGGATTCCCGGTCCGCTCGGCGAAACCGGACGTGCCATCGAAAAGGCCGGCGGCAAGCTTGGCGGGGCGGCCGACAGCGCCGAGACCCTGTTCCACGGCATGGACACCGGCGGCAACGTGCTGCTCAATTTCGCCACCAATACGGCGCCGAAGCTTGCGGATTCGCTGGGTAAAGCCGGCGAACACGCGGCCACCGCCGCCAAGGCGACGGAACTGCTCAAGGATAAGACCAAAGAGCTGCCCGACAGCCATGAGATCGTCCTGAAGGACAACAGCCCCGAACTGGTCAAAGAGTTTGAGGATCTGGGCTTCACGATCGAGCACCTGCCGGACGGGCACATTTCGGTGCGCGTGGCCTATACCGACCAGAACGGTCGGCCCATCGACCCGGCGCAGCTGACCACACCGGGGTTCATCCCTGCCACTCCCGGCGATTCGCGACCACTGTCAGCCTCGGGCATTCCTCAGGCCGGTGGCCGCGCCGGCGGCGGTCCGCTGAATGCACCCGGTCCGAAAGGCAAAGACTCCGCACTGTTCTGGGGCGCCGACGGCGAGCATGTCCTCACGCATTCTGATGTGCAGGCGATGGGCGGTCACTCCGCTGTCCATGCGTTCCGCGACGCGCTGCACCGCGAAGGCGGCGGCCCACTCGGCCAGGATGTGCAGGTCGCCCACATGATGGAGGGCACCCCGTACAGCCAAGCCGCGCGCACCGACTGCAGCGGCATGGTGGCGCGCATCATCTCCGCATCTATTGGTGTCGGCACGGGAAGCTTGCCGAGCACCAAGAACATGGGCCAGTGGCTGGCGTCGCTGGGCTTCCAGACCGGCGTCGGCGGTCCCGGTTCCATCTCGGTCGGCTGGTATGACAAGGGCGGCGGCCCGAACTCTGGTCACGCCGCCATGACATTGTCCGACGGGGAGAACGCCGAGTCCGGTCCGGCGGGCAAGCTTGTCGTCGGTGCCGGCGCCGCCGGGGCGTCATCCTCGGAGTTCGATCACCACATGTTTCTGCCGCAGGCCTGGGGCGACGGCGCCGGCGGATCGGGTGGCGGCGGCGGTACCGGTGGCGGCGGTGGAAGTTTCAGCTACACCGCACCGGGAAGCGCCTACGGTGGCGGGTTGCCGCCGGGTGCGACGGCGGGCACCGGTCCGAACGGCATGCCGGGGTATTACACCTCCGACCCGAAAAAGGTCGACGCCGCGCAAGGCAAGATCGACAAGCTTGAGTCCGACATCAAGATCCTTGAGGAGAAGAAGTCCGAGGAAACGGTCAAGACCAAGCAGTCCGAAAAGGACAAGATCGACCAGGAAATCAAGGCCAAAAACGAGGAGTTGACCAAGGCGCGCGGGGAGCTGGACGCCGCCAAGCAGGGCGACTTCCATGCGGCGCACTGGAATCCGGCATCGCGCGCATCAATGGTCGGATCATCCACTGGCGGTGGCTCCCGTAGTGGCGGCGGATCCTGGGGCGCTCCGCTGGCGGCGGACTTCGGTGTGTCCAAGGGCGTCGGCGGCATCGCGCAGAACCTGACGGCGTTCCTCGGGGATCTCGCGTTCGCGCCGGTATTCGGTGCGCTCAACGCGGTCACCGACACTTACGGCGGATTCGCCCCCGGCGGCGGCACGGGCCTGCTCGGGTTGGCGTCACTGGCCGGCGGTGGACCCGGCGGTGGGTTCGGCGGTGCCGGTGGCGGCGCGGCGGGCGGCCGTGGCATGTTGGCGCGCAGCGTTATGGGCACACCCGGCGCCACCGGTTCGGCCGTCAACGGGTCACTGAATCCCGCACTGACCCCTGGCGAGCTACCCAAACAGATGACCGGAACCGGTCAAGGCCTCGGACTGTCTGGCGGTGGCATCCTCGGCATCGCCCAGCAGGGTGTCAGTGCCGCGATCGGCGCGGCGGGAATGGCCAGCGACGCGATGGCACCGGGCGCCGGCGCGGCCGCGGGAATCGCCGCGCAGATCGGCATGCAGGAACTGACCCGCGGCATCACCTATGGCGCGCAGGTCGGCGGCATCCTCGCCTCCGGTCTGATGCAGACATTCCTGCCAGATGCACCGCAGAACGGTTGGGGCGCAAAGATCCTCGGCGGCGTGATGGGCGCACACCCGACCACCTCCAACACGGCCGACACCGGTCAGCAGGGCCAGAAGGGCACACAGCAAGGTGCAGACGGGCGCCCCGATCAACCCGGACAAACCGGACAGGGTGACACCACCGGCCAGTCGGCGCCGCCGTTACAGGGCAACGGCAAGCCGTCCTCGGATCAGGATCCCAATGCCGCAGCCGGTGACACCATCCACGGCAGCCAGTTCAACGGCCCGGTCACAGTCAACAACGGACCCACGCAAGACCAAGCCATGAGCGTGGCGATGCAGGTATCTCGCCAACAGGTGGGGATGGGGATGACGCCGTGACGATCACCTCCTATCCGTCGGGCACCATCACCCCCTACGGGGAATCGTTGTTACACAGTGGAACAACGCCGCTGGTGGCCTACCGCTACCAGGATCAGGTGTTCAACCTGATGGGCGGTCTGGCACCGATTCCCGGCGTGCAGTCCGGCGTGCTGCTGCAAGGCATCAAAGGCCTGATGCCGGAATGGCATCTGCTGGATCAATCCGGCGCCCGCGAGGACGGTGTCACCAACATGGGATCGGTCCTCGATCCGATCCAGATCGACATGAAGGCGCTCGTCACCGGCAAGGAGCCGGGGATGACCCATGCGCAGGCGGTGGCCCGCAAGCGCGAGGTGCAACGCGCGTGGATCGGATCGTGGGCCGCCGATCAGGTCGGCGAGTTGTCGTGGACGACGCCGACGATGGGCAAGTGGTGGGGGATGGCTCGGTGGATGAAAGCAGCCAACGACGACATCCCCAACACCATCAACGCCACACAGAAGTTCCCGTGGACGGTACGCATCGACGGTGGCGTGTGGCAGTCGACCCCGTCGACGTCGCAGTGGCCGCTGACACCGCTGCTGACCGACTACGGATCGGGATGGCTGCCGCTGAGTAACCGGGGCGACCGCGACGCCTGGTGGTCGGCGCTGGTGTACGGACCGGGCACGTTCAGTTTCTCCAACGGTCCCGGCTCGGCATCGACGATCACCTACGGCCCGCTCTATGAGGGTCAGATTGTGCTACTCAACTCTCATCCACGGCTTCCGGTCGTGGTGGATTTGTCTCCCGGTGTGGTGACGCAGGTGCTGACCCCATATCAGACTCGGCTGCAGAACCTCGTCAGCTTCGCTTCCAACGGCAACATCGTGCCGCTGCTGCAGCAGTTCGAGTCCAAGTTCGGGATCCTTCCGCCGCAGACGAACATGGCGGCGCTGCTGGCCGGCCGGTTCACCAACCCGATCCCCAAGACGGTCACCACCCCCACGGTGTCCAACATCCGCGTGTCGGTGACCGGGGCCAGCTCGGCGACCAAGGTGATCGCCGCGGTGACCCCGCGTCGTCGGTGGCCTGAATGAGTGACCTCGCCAACCGGCTAACGTCGAGCGATCCGCGCGCCGCAATGGCCGGGGCGGCGTCGGCCTCTAACCCGGTACCGGATACCGACATCTATGTCGAGATTCTGGACAAGACGTACAAGCTGCAGGGCTACTGCAACGACTACACCTACCTGTCGGTGATGTGGCCGCGCAACGACGTCGAGACGGGTCGGATCGTGCTGAAGGGCACCGACCCGATGGTGCCGGCGTTGCGGGCTTGTTCTTCGACGGTGGTACCGATCGTCATCAGCAACGGCAGCGGCACTCTGCAGTGGTCCGGCCGCGTGTCTGACACCGACTATGCACTCGACGGGCAGGGCAACTGGACACTGACCGCATCCCTGGTCGGCGACACCGCCTATCTGACGCACATGCTGGCGTGGGTCAACTTCCTGACCCCGATCGAATACCAGGGACCGCTACGTGAAGCGGTGTACTTCGGTAACGCCTGCACGGTCGTGGAAACCGTTATCGCCGAGAACGCGTTTCGTCTTCAGCTGGGCTACTGGGACATGGCCAACGCGCTATCCTCGCTCGACGGAGATTGGCGGGCATGGTTTTCCACTTGGCTTGAAGGCGACGGCAAGCTCGCCGACATGCTGCACACACCGGTATACGTGGTGCATCACAACCCGTTTCAGGACACGTCGCCGTTTGTGTTTCTGACCGGTCGCTTTGATCCGATCCTGCAGCTGGTGCAAGGCATCATCAAGGACAACGGGCTGGATCTTGAGGTGAAGCTGTGGCGGCCGGGGGATCCGCAACCCGACCCCGACCGCGCCACCCTGAAGGTGGCGACCTATGTGGTACGCGTCATCGACCGATCCGGCATCACCGGCCCGACCGGCCGCAGCTTCATCGACGGCGTCCTCAAAGACATCGCGCAGCTGCAGCAGGGCGCGTTCGGCGAGGCGTCGGGACCGTTCACCGGATCAGCCAACGCGCAGCAGTACGCCGCGGAGGGGATCTACATCGCCCCGGAGTTGGGCGTGAACTTCACCCCACCGTGGGCGATGGTGATCGCAGATCACCCGAAGTCACCGCTGTTGTCGGCCAACATCATCGACCACCACACGATGGCTCACACGACGATTATCGGCGGAAAGAGCCCCCAGTGGTTGGTCTGTGCCCCACCGGGAAACCGGTGGGGCACAGACCGACTCACGCACCAAATTAGACGATTTAATCAATGCGACCCTGTCCTGGCTGATCGACTCAGTGGAGATCCTGATCGGCTTCACCGGCATCCCCACCGATCTGCTCTCCGGCCTAATCTCCGACACCATCCTGGCCTTTGAGTTGGCGATCAACGAGGACCGGCGGCTGGCTAACGGACCGTATTGCTACCCCGAGCAGATGTTCCCCAGCTCCAATGGCGCCCCCTATAACGTCGATGCCTTGTTCAATCTTATTTCGGCGCAATGGGATACGCGTGGTTTTCGCTCGGCGAAGGTGTCGATGCTCAATGGCACCTACGGGCTGCAGATCAACCGCGACATCTTCCGCGGCGGCATGATGATTGTGGCGCTGCAGAACACCGGCGAAGCCTTCATGGACTACGTCGAGAACATCACGCTGACCGACGACCGCAAGAGTGCCCGCGCCAAAGTCGAGGTGCAGGTCGGCGACGGCAAGCTGCATGACAACCCGATGGCCATCTTCAGTAGAAAGCTCAAGGAAATGTGGAAGTTCCTCGCTGACGTGACATTGCAGGATCAGTAGATGCCGATCATCGTCAACAACTCAGACGGCAGCCAGTCGGTGACGTTCACCGACGTCGATGTGACCCTGTCCAATTGGGATCCGAGCACCGGCGCGGCGGTGTGCACGTTCACCGCCAAAGCTGGATTCGGCACCCTGCCGGGCATCCTGCAAGGTCCACCCGGACTACCGCCGCAGTTCCAGATCTCCATGACGCAGGTGCCCTCCGGCACGGCGCTGCCGAGTCCGAATCCGGTCGTCGATCTCATCGACCCCGGCGGCCCCGGCGTCCCGAGCCAGTACTCGCTGAACTTCTACGTCAACGAAGGCGAACCCGGCTCGGTCGGATCCTTCGCCCTCGCCTTGGCCGCCGACATCGTCGGTGCTCGCACCGCAGCGGTGGGGAAGATGCTCGGCATCACCTCGTCCGGCTCCACTCCGGCGTTCGGGTTCGTCACCCCGCCGGTGTCCTCAATGTGGTGGCCGACGACCATCAACTCCACCGGATCATCCTCGACATCCAACCGCACCCTGTGCGCGGTGTCGGTGGGTCCGATGGACCGCCCGTGGTTCCCGCTGTGCTTCGGCCAGTCCGTCGTCACCGCACTAGATGGCACCGCACAGGTCAATCTGGTGGCGCGAGTGGCCAACGCGACGACCGGCAATATCGTCGCCCAAGGCATCGGAGTCGCCAATCAAGCCACCGCGACAGTCCTGCAGTCTGGGCCGCCGGCGGGCTCAGCGACCGGTTACGGCGTCATCAGTGCCGGGGTCGCCACCACCGTCTACTTCAACGCCGAGCAGGTCGGTGGCACCCCGGCCGACTACTCCACCTCGGCGAGCACCACCACCTTCTTCGTCGGGGCGCTGATTGTCGGATGACCTCGCCGTCCGGCCCGTCGACGATCACCCCGAACTCGTCGATCCACAACCAGCCCAGTAGCAAGAGCCCCAAGCGCGGCGCCCCGTTCTCGGCGGGCCAGCTGGAGGCGATCGGCACCTATCTGATCGACTCAATTCTGGCCAAGGTGCTGCTAGCGGTATCGGGGATCAGCGTGTTCGGCATCCACCCGTTCGCCGGCCTGGCGAACTGGGCCAACAATCTGATGACGCAGGCCACCAACGCGCTGGCCAATGCGACCAACGCGCAAGGTTCGGCGAACCTCGCCAACGGCGGCGTCAACTCCATCTATGCCTATCTGTCGGGGACGGCGGTCGGCGGCGTGCACGGCTCGGAAGCCTTTCCCGGCTCGTCCTCGAGCAGCCTGGGATCGTCCTACAACGAGTACTACACCGGATCCGGTGCGGGCACTCTCGGACTGTCTGGGGACGGCAAGGCCCGCTGGCATGCGTCCGGGCTGCTGTTCGGGCGTCAGTGCATCGCGGTCCGCAACGACGTCACGCTGGTCACCGACCAGCAGAAGTCGTGGCTGCTACTGACCGACGTCGTCGATCACGGCGCCCAGGTGTTCCTGTTCAACCGCTGCAACGCCAACGACGTGGTGATCAGTGGCGCCACCTACCACGCGGGCCAAAACGGCGTGTTCGCCGTGCTGTCGGCAGTCATTGGCGGCGGCGCCCGCGCACAGCTCGGCTACATGGTCAACGGCTCAATGACCTATTTCGGTTCCGCGCAGGCCTATTCGGCCTCACCGGGGGATGTGTATGGGCTGCAGATCGGTACGGCAAGCAATCCGCGCGAGTACATCCTGCAGCACAACGGCAACACCCTGATCAATTACATCGACTCCGGCACCAGTTCCATGATGGGCGCCGGATTCCGCAACCCCGGCTTCGGCGTCTCGGCGGCCGGCGGCCTGTTCGGCGAAACCGGTCCACCGGATCTGGAGAGCTTCACCTGGTGCGACGCCGCATGAAAGGTTCGACGTGTCAACATCTCTGAGCTTGTCCTCGACGGCTGTCGGCTGGCATCTGGAGTCACCCGAAGACCTGGCCACCGCGCTCAACGAGGCGCAGGGGCTGGGCTACCGCGGCGGCATCATGGTTGGCCCGCCATCGCTGGACGGCACCGTGACCTGGATGTTGGAGCTGAACCCGCCGGAGGGTGTCGGCGCGACGGCCACCATCGGCCAGTGGGTCGTGCACTGGTCCGGGCGGCTGATGGTGCTTACACCCGAGCAGTTCACGGCCGCCGGCTTCACCACGGCGTAGGAAAGGACACCCCGACATGACCACACCACTGGACAGCCTGATTACCGGCTGGTCAGCGCGATGGGTGAAAGACCCCCAAGCCGTTTTGGATTTCGCCGTCGACTGGTCGGTGTGGATGACTCCCGGCGACTCTCTGGTTGCGTGCGACTTCCAGCCGTCCTCTTCAGACATCAAAGTCATTTCCCAGACCGTCGGCACCACCCTCGGCGGGGTCGCCAATGCCAACGCAGTGGTGTGGCTCGGCGGCGGCGTCCAAGGCACCACCTACACCGTCACCTGTCACGTCACCACAGCCAATGGGCGTCAGGACGATCGCAGCTTCACCCTCGACATCGAGAACCTGTAAAGGAGTTCCATACATGGCAACCGGAATCAGCGCCGCACTGGCGCAGGCGTGGCTCGGCACCCTGACGAATACCCCGTGGGTGGCTCCGATCACCGCCGTGCAACTGCACACCGGCCAACCCGGAGCCAACGGCACGGCTAACGTTTCGGCGGTCGGATCGCGTCAGCAGTGCAACTTCGTCCTGTCGGGCAACTCGCTGATCTTCACTGGTTCACCCCCGACGTGGTCGATGACGACCGCGGAGACCATCACGCTGGCCACCGTGTGGAGCGATTTGTCGGCGGGCACCTTTCTGTTCTCCGGCACCCTGCTGGCGCCGCAGACGGTGGCGAACGGGGACGTGTTCACCTTGAACGCGATCACACTGCCGTTCCTGTCCTCGACCATCGCCTCGTAGCCATGCCGGTCACATTCGATTCTTCCGGTCACGGCGCGAAGCTGTCGCTGAGCGGTTCGGGCACCCTGACGTGGAGTCACACGGTGTCGACGATGGCAGCCAACACTGTTGTCCTGGTGGGTGTCTTGTGGAACGGCGACGTCGATGTCAGCTCGGCATCCTTCAGCGTCACCTATGGCAGCACCACTATGACCAAGATCGCCGGACCCGTGACGTGGCTGTCCGGTATCGGCTCCAATCCGAAGTCATGGATGGCGCTGTACTCGCTGACATCTCCAACGGCGGGCACCAGCACGATCACCATCTCCTATTCGGGGATGAGCGGATCGCTACTGACGGACAACCTGTATGGCGTGTCCTCGTCCTACGCCGGCGTCGCCTCGGTGGATGCCGCCGTGACGGCCACGACGTCGACATCGACGGACAACTCGGTCACCGTCCCCAGCTTGAACCCGGCCAACCGGGTCGTCACCGTGCACGGCGTTGGCATCACCAAGGCATTCACCGGCGCCTATCCGGCATCGCTGCGCGCCAAGGCGGCCTTGGTCCTCGGCGGCCAGCTCGTCATCGGTGACACTCCCGGCAGCTCAAGCGTCACCGAAACCATCGAGCAGTCCAACACCAATCAGTGGGGCGCGTTCGGTGTGAACCTCGAGCCGGCCGTGGTGACCGCGACCGCGGCGGCGCCGGCCATCGCGCTCGGGGCGATCACCTGTCGCGGTGGCGTATTCCGCAGTTCGCTGCCACCGCGGTCGCGCACATGGATGATCGACGTCAGCGCCCAGGATGTCCCCGCGGCGGTTTCGAAGGCTCTCATCTCGTCCATCTCCTCGGCCAATATCACCGACGCGGGAGCCACCGGCCTCGCATTGCTGCGCTCATCGACCACCACGGCGGCGTGGTCGGTGCTGGGAAGTGCGCCCGGTGGTAGTGGCGGCGGCGGCGGTTCGACCGTGACCGACCGCAGCGATGGCACCGCTACCGCATAGAGGGAAAAGGAATACATGACTACCCTGGTAACCCCGCTGGTTCTCGGTTCGGCGACCATCACGACGAGCACGTCGCCGTTGATCGGGAAGATCAACGTCTATGACGCCACGTCGGGCATACTGACGCCTGCACTGCCCGCACTGTCCGGGCTGAATGTCGGTGCACGGCTGGCGTTACGCAAAACCGATACCACGACCAACTCGGTGACATTCATTTGCGCCGGGTCGGACACCACCATCACCGGCGGGACCGCGATCACATTGCGGCTGCGCGACGACCACGTCGAATTACAGGTCGTGGCACAGGGATCAGGGAAGGCATGGGCCTACGTCGACTCCTCGCACGCACTGACGAGTTTGGACGCCCGCTACGTGCCGACGGCGACAGCGCCGCAATACAACGTCAAGGATTACGGCGCCAAAGGCGACGGGTCCACCGACGACACCGCGGCCATCCATGCGGCACGCGATGCGGCCGGCGTCGGCGGCACGGTGGTGTTCCCGGCGGGCACCTACAACATCGTCGGCAACAACGACGGTTCGGGCTGCCTGAAAGCCAACGTCGCATCGCAGGTCTGGAACATCACGCCGGGTGCGACCATCACTCAGACCAACCATGCGCGGGCGTTGATCACCGTCGACGCCGCTGGCGTGACCATTACCGGCGGTGGCACGCTCGACGGCGGCCGGGTGGCGCTCGGCGGCAACGCCTACAACGTTCTGGCCGTCATCCTGGGCACCGTCAACTCCAACTTTCTCACCGTGCAGAACGTGACCGTGCAGAATGGCAGCTACTACGGCGTGTGGGGACAGGGTTCGCGCACGCGGGTGTTGGGCTGCAAGTTCTTCAAGAACTGGTTCGTCCCCATTCTTCTGTCGTCCTATGTCCTGTCGATCCAGCTCGGGTCGACCATTCAGGACACCTACGACATGGAGGTCTCGGACAACTACGTCGACCGCAGCGACGAAGATCCGACGACCATCGCCAGTGGCGGGATCAAGATCAAGGGAAACACGGGGACCAGCGGCATCACCGGTGATGCCGCGAAGCGCACCTACCGCCCCAAGGTGGTGCGCAACACGATTCTGATGCCGCTCAACCCTTCGAACACGACGGGCATCGTTTTGGGAATTGAGATCGCCTTCCCCGGCGACTATGCACTGGTCGAAGGCAACACGATCATCAACGGCACGATGGGTGTCTCTGTAGCGCAATGCAACACGTCGCGGGTCATCGGAAACTTGTTCTACGGTCAGGTGCTGGCCGCCATCGAACTCGCCGATTCCCCCGGCGCCATCGTCCAGGGCAACACCATCGACGGGCAAGGGCGGCTCGGCTCCATTTCCAGCGCCTGCGGGATCTGGTGCGATGGGTCCGGCAGCCTGACCAAAGATGTCGCCATCGTGGGCAACCGCATCTACGGCATCCACACGTCAGGCCGGTGCGTATCGGCCGGCTATACATCTCACTTCGTCATTGTCGGTAATTCCTTCGAGGCGCGTAACGGCATCACCTTCACGGGAATGACTGATGTCACCGTCACCGGAAACACGTTCTACGGCGACGGTTCCGGTTATGGCGTGGGGCTGATCAACTGCAACAGCGCCGTGGTGTCGGGCAACGCGATTCAGACGTTCAACCAGGGCGTGCAAATTTACGCGTCCTCGGGAACGTCGGACTACTTCAACGTCAGCAACAACCATTTCCGGTTATGCACAACCCCAGTCAATGGGCAGACGGCCGGCGGTTCCATCGGTACCAACGTCGTCAATGCGGGCAACTTAGTGAGGGCTTCATGACTGCAATTGCTCGTACTGACGTGGACGTGTCCAGCGCCCAGGTCATCACTAATAAGGACTTGTCCAGTAACACGAACACCTTCCCTGCGTTCTCTGCGCACCTGACGCCGGTCTGCACCACGGCTGGCGGCGCGACGGGAACCGAGGACGGTGCGAACACCTGGGCCAAGCTCGTCACGTTCACCACCGGAACCAATCAAACCGTCGAGGGTTCCTACATCTACGCGATCAACGAAATCGGCGCCGGCGGCAACCTCAAAGAGGCGGCGCTCATCGCAGTCGGCGTGGGGTCGAACGCGACGAGCGCAAACCCCACCGCGGCTGTCACCATGCTGGCTCACACGGGCGGCTACTGGCTGACGTCTGATGCGTTCAAAGTGATTTCAGATGGCTGGACGAGCGACATTGTGCTGTGGATGAAGAAGGCGCAGACCTACGGCCGGTTCACCGTCTGTGAGGTCGGTAAAGCCGCTCACGCCAGCCTGGTCGTCACCTACAACGACGGCGCGGCATGGCAATCCACGACCCCGACCGGCGCCGTCAACAACGTCTCAACGAGCGGCGTCAGCTCCGGGGTCACGTTCACCGCGCCATCTCTCATCGTGTCCAGCAGTCGCACCCCGGCATCCTCAAGCGCCACCGGAACGACCGGGACGGTGTGTTGGGACGCGAGCTACATCTACGTCTGCACGGCAACAAACACCTGGAAAAGGGCTGCGCTGTCCACATGGTGACCGGCCCGGATAAGGACGCTCAGTAATGTCCCGCAAGTTCCTCAACGGCCTCGACGCCACTGGCACCAACCTGACGGCCAACGCTCACTTTTCCACCCGCACCTCGACAGCCACCGCGAACGGCACCACGACGCTCAGTATTTCCAGCAGCCAGGTGCAGGTGTTCACCGGAACCCTCGCGCAGAACGTCAAGCTACCCACCACCGGCGTGACCGCGGGCATGACCTACACCATCATCAACAACTCCACCGGCGTGGTGTCGATGCAGTCATCGGCGGGCAACGGGCTGCCGCAGGGCGCTATCGGGCCGTCCAAGACCGCGACATTCACGGCACAAATCGACACCCCGACAGCCGCCGCCGACTGGACGTGCACCAGTGCCACCGCCAATTTTTCCGCAGGAACATATACGGCACCAATACGGGACAGCTTCGGCATCCTCTACTCCGTTGGGTTCAACGCATCACTGACGAGCAACGTCACATCCGGCGGCACGCTCAACCTGACGAACAACTACAACGAAAACCAAGTGTTCACCGGGTCCACCACACACACCGTTGTGCTGCCGACGACCAGCGTCTCGGCGGGGCGCCGATTCACCATCATCAATACCTCGACAGGCTCGGTGACCGTCAACGCCTCCGGTGGCGCAACCGTGGCAACACTGACGACCAATACCGCAGGCACGTTCGTCGCACTGGTGGCCACCCCGACCACCGCGGCGAACTGGTTCAAAGTCAGCTAAAAGGAAAGGGTCACCGTGGCACAGTTGTTCAGCCCGCCGCCGAAGCTCGACCTCCCACTGTCCAAGGGCGGCGACCTCACGGTCACCTTCATCTACAAGCCCCTCGTCGTCGACGGCAGCGGCGAACCGATCCTCGACGGCAGTGGTAACAAGCAATACACCGTCACCAACTATCCAGGCGGCTCGACGGTCCAGCTGGTCATCGACACCAGCCCCGCCACCACCGCCAACGCCACCATCTCCGGTTCCTCGGCCACCGTCGTCGTCGACCACACCATCGTCGACGCCATCCCCAAAGGTGTGCCGTGGCGGGTCATTCTGGCCAACGGCGGCGCCGAGCAGGTCGTCACCAACGGCAGAACGGTTCGGTTCGACGGATGAGCCAGCCCATTGAGCTGGAGATCGCCGTCCCCGTCAACCGACTCGGCATCGACATCGAGGCACCGACCGCCGCCGTGCAACCCGACAACGCCCAAGTGGTGCTGTCACTGACCAGCCGTGGGCCGGCCGGACCGCAAGGCGATCCCGGCCCGTCATGGACCGGCTACACCTACAGCCAGAACACCCCGGCCGCCACCTGGACCGTGACCCACACCCTCGGCCGAATCCCCGTCACCGCAACCGTTCTCATCAACGGCGAGATCGTCGACACCGACATCGACTTCCCCGACAACTACACCGTCGTCGTCACCTTCGCCACCCCGCAAACCGGCACCCTCAAACTAGGATAAGGACCGCCAATGTCCCGCAAGTTCCTCAACGGCATCGACGTCACCAACCAGAAAATCGTCAACCTCGCCAGCCCCTCGGCATCCGCAGACGCCGCCAACAAGGGCTATGTCGACGCCCTGATCACCGGACTACAGTGGAAGCCCTCGGTACGCGCGGCCACCACCGTCACCGGCACCCTGGCCAGCGCCTACGCCAACGGCCAAAGCATCGACGGCGTCACACTGGCCACCGGTGACCGCATCCTGATTAAGAACCAGACCAGCGGCGCGGAGAATGGCATCTACGTCGTGGCCGCCACCGGGGCACCGACGCGGGCGACCGACATGGACGGCGCCGGCGAACTGGTCCCCAACGCCACCGTGTTCGTCAACGAGGGCACCGTCAACGCCGATACCGCCTGGACATGCACCAATAACGGCACCCTCACCATCGGCTCCACGGCCACCGTCTGGGCGCAGTTCGGTGGCGGCATCGTCTACAGCAACGGCAACGGCCTGAACCTGTCGGCCAACACCTTCTCGGTCAAGGCCGATACCGGCATCTCGGTGAGCAGCACCGGTGTCGCCATCGACAACTCGGTCGTGGTGCGCAAGTACGCCACCACCGTCGGCGACGGCGCCTCCACCGCCATCACCGTCACCCACTCGCTCGGCACCCGCGACGTGGTCGTCCGGCTCTACGACGCATCCACTTATGACCAGGTGGAATGCGACGTGAACCATGCGACCACCAACACGGTCACCCTGACCTTCGCCGTCGCGCCCAGCTCCAACGCCTACCGCTGCGTCGTCTTCGCGTAATCCTGCGCGCGGCCCAACACTTTCAAGGAGAACCGATGACCTACCTGCTCGGCAAGAAGCCCGCGCGTCCCGGCGCCGTCAAGCTGCACTTCTCGTCTTACGTCGACACCAACGTGCTGGCCACCCCGCCCGCCGAGTTCGGCCACGACAACCTCGTCGGCAACTGGGGCATCCTCGCCAACGACCGAGTTGGCGACTGCGCCATCGCTGATGCGCTGCACCAGCATCGGCTGTGGTGCGCCGAGGCAGGAAAGGCCATCCCGCTGTCGGACTCGGTGGCCATCAAGAACTACTCGGCCGTCACGGGTTATGACCCGCGCGACCCGAGCACCGACCAGGGCACCGATGTCCCGTCGCTGATCCACTACCGCTACACCAAGGGGCTGGTTGACGGCGCCGGCAAGCGGCATAAGCTCGGCGCCGCGCTCGCGCTTGAGCCGGGGAACTGGGAGCAGCTGCAATACGCGCTCTACTACTTCGACGGTGTCACCCTCGGCGTCAAGATGAGCCAGCAGTGGATGGATGCCTTTCAGAACGCCGAATACGTGTGGGACAAGGTATCTCGGCCCAAGATCATCGGCGGCCATGCGATCACCGGGGTCGCCATGCACGGCGGTAACTGCCGCATCATCACCTGGGGCACCGACGTCGTCGGCGTCACGCAGGCCGGGTACGAGCAGGCCTGCGACGAGGCCTACGCGTTCTTCACCCCGGAGAAACTCAAGAACGGCATCGACATCAATGGAATCGACGGCGGCAAGCTCCTCAACGATCTGCAGCTGCTCGACAACGTCGGCTGAGCCCTGTGTTCTGTGCGGTAAGCCCTCCGAACGGTTCTCACGCTACTGCCGCGACTGCTACTGGAGTGGACGACAACGATGACAACACCGGCGCACAACGGCAAGATCACGCACACCTACTGGGTCAACTATCCCGCGCATGAACCCCGCGAAGGTGATCCGAACTACGTCGACTTCGAGGCCTACCGGCGGCGCACCAAAGACACCGCCAAGTGCGCAATGGGGATACACCGCAACGACTTCTCCGAATGCGTCGGCCAGCTTGAGCTACACCATTCCCACATCGAGTTCTCGCTGCAGAACGGCGTGAACCTCGAATGGCTGGAGATCGACTACCCCGGAGTGTCCGACCCGCATCACGTCGGCGCATGGGTCGAATCGGCGCAGAACCTGCTGTGGCTGTGCGAATGGCATCACCGCGGCGCCGGCGGCGTGCATGTCGCCAGCTCCAGTGACTACGAGGCCGAGAAATACGTCCGGCATCTCATCACCGCAAAAAACGAGATCCCGAAGAGCCTCGGGATCCAGTGAGGAAAGGCGCCGAATAATGGCACGACCTTCATTCAATGAATATCCCAACTGGTGCGCCAACTCTAACGATCGCGGCGGGACCGCCCCGAGTCTGTGGATTATTCACACCGAGGAAGGTGGCTCGGTCAAGGACGGCGCGCAGAGCCTGTCGGACTTCCTGATCTCCACCACCGGCGGCCCGAATCCGGTTTCCTACCACTACACGATCTCCCAGGATCCGGTCGACCACGGTGTCACTGTCGTCGATTGCGTCGACACCGACCTGTCATCATGGTCGGTCGGCGCGGGCAACGACCGGGCCATCAACCTGTGCTTCGCCGGGTCGACGGTCAACTGGTCGACCAGCGAGTGGATGCAGCAGTCCCGCGCCATCGACGTCGCCGCCTACCTGGCCGTGCAGGACTGCACCAAATACGGCATTCCGCTGCGCACGATGGCGCCGCCGTACACGCACTTCTCGGCGAAGTCCTGGGGCATCACCGATCACCAGTTCGTCACCAATGTGATCGGCTGGGGCACTCACGTCGACTGCGGACCCAACTTCCCCTGGCCCTTCTTCGGTGCGCGGATCCGCTACTGGCAGACCCAACTCGCGCCACCCATCCACGCCACCAAGACAACCGACGCGGCGAGCCTGTACTCCAGCGTCAAAGACGTGCAGAAGCGCCTCACCGACATCGAGGCGAAGATCGCCGCGATCACCACCAAGCTAGGAGCCTGACATGACCGCACCGGATCCCGTCGAGGTGTCCATCAACCGGCAATGCTGGGGCGTGGGCGGTCCCGCACCGGCCGGCGCACCGGCCGCCGCACCGTCGGACGCCGTGCAGCTGTACCAAGGCGCGGACCCGGTCAAGAACGGGTTTAAATCGTGGTGGGCGTGGGACATCCGCAGCATCATTCTGCGCGTCGGCTGGGATCTGTTGCGGTTCTTCCCGATCAGCGCCGGTAAGCCTGCGAGCGGATGGGACCGCACCACCCCGGTCGGCCTGCGCGACACCATCACCCGGACGTGGTACCTGGCCGATCAAAACAATCAGATCCTGCAAGCGTTGGCCGCCGCCGGCAAGGTCGACATCTCGACAATCCTCGCCGAATGACACTTACCGTCCTGTACACGCTCAACGGCGCCGCCGTTGATATGTGGACGGGGTATCAAGCGGACATTGCGCGTTACCTGACCAACCCGTGGAACGCGATCTGGGCGCAGTTCGTCGGGGAACATGTTGACAGTAAATATTATTGGCAGCCTGTGGCTTTCGATCCGACGCCCGTCCCGATGTCCGGCGGCATCAAGCAGGGCACCGCGGAGTTCGCTCGCCAGCTGACCGACGTGCACCCCACCGGCAAGTTCGCGATCTGCGCCTACTCCGAGGGCTCGATCATCGCCGCCAACATCTGGGACATGCTCAACGATCCGTCCTCGGCAATCCACCACCGCCTACCGGACTTCCTCGGCGCCGCCACGTTCGGATGCCCGCGCCGGATGGCCGGACACACCTTCCCCGGCGGTCAGCCCGTCCTCGGCCAGGGCATCGTCACTCCGAACATGGGCGACCCCGGCCTCGTCCCACCGCCCGACACGTGGTGGGACTTCGCCAACGACAAGCACATTCGCGGATCAGCCGGCGACGACCTCTACACCACGTGCTGCGGTGAAACCGGCGACGGACTCGCCGATATCCGGGCCATCTGGGGCTTCGTCTACAACGTGTGGGACGGCTTCGAGCCCTTGACCAAGGCACTGCTCAAGTTCTTCGGCCTGGACTTCATCAAGTCCGCGGCCGGAATGATCAGCGCGATCGTCGTCGCCGTGGAGTTCTTCGGCACCGAGCAGCTGGTGCCGCACACCGACTACCAGTTCACCATGCCGCTGCCGGGATCCAACCTGACGTCCTGGCAGCTGGCGCTGAGCCATCTGGCCAGCCTCGTCGGCCAACAGCTGGCGCCATAGAACGTCGGGGCACCGCGATCTGCCCCGCACATGCATCACAAAGCCCGATCGCAGCCCACCACCCTAGAAAGGTTCCACCATCATGGCTCTTGATCTCTCATCCCCGATCGCGACCATCGTCGCCGACGTGCAGAAGGCCATCGCTATCGCCGAGCAGGCCGTGCAAGTCGTCGAGGACTTTGACAGCTTCCTTCCGGCCAACATCCAGCTCGCCGTCAAGGAGCTGTACTCCATCCTGCAGCTGGCTGCGGGCATCGCGTCCAAGGTCTAAACACTCCCGTGATGACGCCGTTCTCCGCCGACCTGACCGAGCGGGCCGCGAAATCATTCGCGGGCGGCACGCTGGCCTACCTGTTCCAGTGGTCGATCTCCAACTTCACCCACTTCGATGCCTTCGAACGTGGGATGACGTGGGCCGCCGGAACCACCGCGTGCTCCATCGGATTCTCGGTGATCTCGCGCCAGTTCGGTCGGCGGGGAACGGCGTCGATGACCCGCACAGTCGAATACCAGAAGAAGCGGGAGTGATGTGTTCAATGTTGCAGCAGACCACAGCTGGTTCGGGCTCATAGAAGTCGCGTTCCTGGTTATCGGGAGCGGGATCTTCTCGGTCATCACCGCGGTACTCGGCGCGAAGTTCGCACAGCGCCGCAACGCCGACCAGAACGCCGCTGTCGACCGGATCGAGCATCAGGTCGTCAACAGCCACAGCGACGAGGACAACCTGCGCGATCAGATCGACATGATCCGCGACACCGTTCACATGATCCACAACCAGCTTCATGAACACTCCCGCGCCATTCGGCGGATCGAATCGCGCCTTGAGAATCCCCGGCGGCCATTGTGACGGCCCCGCCGCATTACTGGTGGAACAACCCTGCGGTGCTGGAGTGTTCATTGCTCGGCTTCGCCGGACTGGTGGCGTTGATCGGCTGGTTCTACGACCGGCGGCATTGACGCCACCATGAACTGGGAGGGCATGTGTCGTTAGTCGATCGCCTCGCCGGCATTGTTGCGAATCGCTCCAACTCGGGCGGCTGCGTGACCTGCAAGTGGTACGCCGCGCTTCCTGACGGCGACCGCGCCGCATTCGACGACTGGATCGCCGACGGCAAGTCGATGACACAACTATGGGAGGTGGCTGTCGCCGATGACGACAACCCGTTCCCGGTGTCACTGACCGCGCTGCGCCATCACATACGAAACCACCACACCGGATGAGCCTCGAAGATCGGCTCGAAGGCATCCGCGACTACCCGGCCGCCGAGGAAGTGCAGTACACCCCGCGCACCGAGTTCGACGGCGTGCGCGGCACCATCCAGACCGGACCGCTGCGCGAGGCGCCCAAAGATCACGCCGAGCTGCTTGAGCAATTCGGATATGACCCCGAGGTCGTGCGGATCGTCGGCAACCCGCGCGTCTCCCGCTGGGAGCAGCGGGCTCGGATCCGCGGCACCAACACCTACGAGACCGTGTGGCTGTCGGCCTACAAGTTCGCCATCGCCGCCGTCGGCGCCAACCTCGACACCCTCGACATCGAAGCAATCGCCAAACGCGCCCGCAAGGCACCTAAGCCGGGATCCGGCGCGCACTGGCTGGTGTTTCAGGCCGGTGACCTCCAACTCGGTAAGCGGTCCCGCGACGGATCCACCGACCAGATCCTCGAACGCTATTTCGATTCCGTCGAGGCGTTCGTCGCCGAGTTCAAGTCGGCCAAGCGTCTCGGCATTGAAGGCATTCAGATCAGCATGCCGGGGGACTGCATCGAAGGCATCGTCAGCCAGTCGGCCCGCAACCTGTGGCTGACACAGGAAACAATCACCGAGCAGACCCGCATCCTGCGCCGGTTGATGATGGCCACCATCGAAGCCGTCGCGCCCCTGGTCGATCAAGTCAAGGTGACCGTCGTCAACGGCAACCACGACGAGGCGCAGCGAGCGCAGAACACCTACCCTGGTGACGGCTGGGCGACCGAATGCGCCACCGGTGTCGCCGACGCGCTATCCCTCAACCCGACCGCCTATGGTCACTGTGACGTATTGGTGCCCGACAAGTGGTCCGCGTCGATGACGGTGCCCATCGGAGACACCATCGTCACCGTCATTCACGGCCACCAGTGGCGTCCAGGATCGGCGATGAAGTGGTGGTCCGAGCAGGCGCTGCATCACCAGCCAGCCGGCGCCGCGCACATCCTGCAGCACGGCCACTACCACTCATGGCAAGTCGAGACCACCGAGCAGCGCACCCGCATCCAGTCTCCGACATATGACTGCGGCTCGGATTACTTTCGCGACCGTCACGGCGCCATGCCGCGCCGCGGAGGGCTGTCCTACCTATTGAGCGGCGGGTCAGTTTCCCGCATGAGCATCGTCTGAGAGGTGATGCACGATGCCGCGTCCCGCCGACTGTGCATGGACTGCCCTGGCCGCGCTTATCGTCGCCTACGAGGCCTGCTCGCCGCCTGGGGAGTTGTTATCGGAAGCCTGCGACCGGTACCGCCGCCGCCACCCGATCGCGACGGACCTGTCCATCATCTACATCGCCGCACACCTGCTGCGCCGCTGGCCGACACCGTTGGACCCGCTGCACCGCCTCGCGACACGGGTCGGCCGGCGATGACCAACCCCGTCGACCCCTGGGCCAACCTGCGCGCCGCATTGCAATACCTGCTCGACTGCGAGGGCGACGCCTACCAACTGGTTCACCACGTCACCATCCTTGGATTGCAGCGCATGGATTCCAGCGGCCGGATTGAGGCCACCTCGTGGATCTTGATCCCCGCCGAGCAACCCGACTACGTCACCGACGGACTGCTCCTCGCCGCCGAGGAGCAACGCACCTGCATCGAAGAAAGCGACGAATGAGCCCCAAAGCCCCCGACTGGATGCACACCGACTGCGCCATGCTCACCGGGCCGATCACCCATCACTTGATGCTGGCGCGCGAGCTGGCCGACGAGGACACACGACGCCACATCGACGCCGCGCTGAAACTGGTGCGCGACGAACACCACCGCCGCTAGACACGCCCGACCGGAACCGCCCCTACACCTTATGCGTGGGGGCGGTTTTCGCGTTTGTGTACATCTAGAGTCTACCGATACCGCCGGTACCTAGTTCTAGCTGCGCCTCCGGTAGGGCTCGAACCTACGACCTAGGGCTTAGAAGTTTCCATGTACGGTAGGCTCCGCCCGTGGTGACCTGCTCATATCCCCTGGTAGAGACGTTTCCATGTTGCACCAACTAGCAGGGGAAAGCATGACGTAGTGCACATGTAGTGCACAATGGCGTGACGCCGCAGAATAGGATTTGCTCATGGAAAAGAAGCCTAGACGAGGCCGCGGGGACGGCGCGCTCTACAAGCGTGGCGACGGCTACTGGGTCGGCGGCGTGGAGTTGGCACCCGGCGCCGATGGACGGCGCCGCTACAAGCGCATCGTCCGCAAGAGCCGCAACGAATGCGTGGCCGCGCTGCGGGATCTCAAGAAGGATGTGGCTGCCGGGAAGGTCACCGGCGCGCGCTCGACCAGCGTGGCCAAGTGGCTGGACTACTGGCAGACCGACATCCTGCCGCACCGCAAGGTCAAACAGGGCACGATCCTGTCCTACCGCAACATCATCGCCCACCACATCGTCCCGCACCTCGGCGCCAAACGCCTGGACAAGCTGCACCCCGCCGACATCCGCGGGCTCTACACCACGCTTCAGGACACCATCGGCGGCCGGTGCGCCCAGAAGGCCGATCAGGTGCTGCGACTCGCGCTGGCCGCCGCCGTGCGCGACGGCATCCTCGGTGTCAGCGTGATGGACCGCGTCGACAAGCCTGCGCACACCGCCAAGGACGCCGTGGTGTTCTCCGCGCCGACCTCGATGCACATCATCGCCACCGCGTTGCAGGCACAGGGCGACGTGTGGGGCACCCGATGGGCGCTCGGCTTCACCACCGGCGCGCGCGAGTCGGAGATCCTCGGCCTGGAATGGGACCGCGTCGACCTTGAGCACGCCACCCTCGACATCTCATGGCAGCTTCAACGGCTGCAGAAGGAGCACGGCTGCGGTAAGCCGGTCGACGGCGCCTACCCGTGTGGCATGACTCGCTCGTCGTTCTGTCCCGGCGCGCACTGGAAGTTCCCCGCCGGCATGGTGTGGCGCGAATGCGAAAACACCCTGGTGTGGACGCGGCCCAAGACCAAAGCGGGCACCCGCGTCATCCCGCTGATCCCGGCAATGGTCGACGCACTGCGCGCGCTACGGACCACCGACGGCGACAACCCGCACGGGCTGGTATTTCACCACCCCGGCGGCGCCCCGATCACGCAGGATCAAGACCAGCGCGCCTGGAAGAAGTTATTAGTGGACGCTAAAGTGCCGCACGCGCCGCAGCACAGCATCCGGCATTCTACGGCCACGCTGCTGATGGAGGCCAACGTCGACAGCCATGTCGTGCAGTCCGTCATCGGGCACTCGAACATCGCCACCACCCGCGGCTACCAGCACGTCGACCTCGAGCTGGCGCGGCGCGCGTGGGCCAACCTGGGCGCGTTGATTCCTGTCACCCGTTCACACTAAGTTCACTTATGGGACCGGCGCTGCCGGTGGGGAAGGGGAAACACAGAAGTGGAACTGATCGCAGAGCTACGGGCGCTGCTAACCACCGTCGACCCGGCGCTACTGACCGTCGAGGATCGCCTCGCACTGCTGGATCTGTTCGAGCGGTCAGTCTGCGACAGTTCTGCGCCGTAGCTCGTCGATGATCTCGGCAGTGCTGTATTCGTCCAGCGGCGTCCGCGCGCCGGCCGCGACATCGGAGCGGTCCACATAACCCGCCGCCACCAGCGCCTCGACCACCGGCTGATCGAACGCACGCGCGAAGGCGATCACACTGTCAGGCTTGGGCTGGCCACGCTCCCCGCGCAACCAGCGGCCGACATTGGACTGCGCCACCCCGCTGCGGTCCGAGATTTGCGCAATGGTCATCGTCCCGGTTATTCGGCGCACATACGCTGACCATGTCTCCGACACGTGCATGAAAATACCCCCCGACCCACCGCAATGCGTGTCGCAGCAACTGGCCTATTTCCAGTAAACACCCGCATTTACCTGCATATTGCACACCGTTACCAAAACGTGACCTAGTTAGGTACTCCCACTGACGGGAAATGTCTGCCACTGGCGGTACATTTCCTGCCATGCCCAACGAGACCGCACCGGATAGCGGTGGCCTGCGCTCGCGCGCAGAATCGGCCCGCTACCTCAAAACCAGCCCGCGCCGGCTCGACGAACTGATCCGCGTCGGCGCCATCGCCGCCGTGCGCGACGGTCGCAACGTCAAGATCACCCAGGCCGAGCTAGAGCGGTACATCCGCGACCTGCCCAGCTATGAGCCGGTGTCCGCATGAGCGTCGCCATCGCATCCCTCGCCCTGCTCGGCCTCGGCTGGCTCGCACTGCGCTGGCAAGAGGAGTCCCGGCGCCTGGACGACCTGATCGCCACCGTGCTGTCGACACCGCTGGCCGGTGAGGACGAGATGTGCGACGTGCACGGCCAGTGGTGCCAGGCCGACTGGTGCCACAGCGAATGGTGCCAGCGGTGATCGGCCTGCTGATCGACGCCATCGGCGCCAGCATCACGCTCGCCGACCGCGCCATGACCTACCTCGAAGACGTGTTTCATCTCCGGCCCGCCCCCTACCCGGCCGTTGTAGATGAGACACCGCCCGCCGGTGCTGGTGCTGCCAGTGCAGGGACGTGCGCCGGCACCGGCGGGCACCTCAACGATGACGAACGCGAGTCGACGTCGGATCTGCTGACGTTCGCCGCCGAGGAGATCCGCGCCCTGGGACTGATGGCCTTCATTCGGCCGCAGCCGTGGGTCGAAGGGTTCGCCGCTGAATTGCGCGAGCGCGCAAAAGATCTGGCCAGTCAAGGCGACTGAGCAGAAAAAACGGCGCCGCCCGCTGCCAACGGACGACGCCAAGCCCACTCAGAACGGAGAAGAACCAGTGAGCACAACCAGTTTACCCGAGAACGTCATCCCCATCTCGACCAGGCAGGACGCCATCGATACCGCGCAGGCATTTCACGCCGAGCTGGACGACGCCGAACGCGGCCAGTCCACCGACATGATCAAGGCCCGCTGGTCCTCGAAGCTGTTCGGCCGGTCCAGGTTTCGCCGTGCCCGCATCTTCGACGGGCTCGCCGTCGCCCTGCTGATGGCCCTGATGGCCGCGCTGGGGACCGTCGTCTACGCCGCATCGGCCAAAGCCGACACCAACCCGGACCCGCAAGCCGTGTCGTGGGCTGCGCACAACGAGGGCGCCGTCTGCGCCACCATCGCCGACTACCCCTCGACCAATGGGCTGCTGGGAATCATGGAGGCCGCCGCGGAGCAGGGACTCACCGCGCCCCAGGCCGGGGAAGCCGTCGCCATGTCCATCTATGACGGCTGCCCGCGCTACAGCTACATCATCGACATGTTTGTGGCGAAGTACGGCGCGAAGTCGAGCGTGGCATGAGTACCCGCTTCCTGCGCCTGCTGACCAACGAGGGTCACCTGTGCGCCATCGACGCACACCACTGCCGGTTCGGCGACAGCCACCGACCCGTCTGCCTCGAGGACGGATGCCGCTACGTCGGCCCATTCGTCAACGAGGAACGCGCACACGCCATCGCCGAAGAACACCGACAGAAAACCGCCGGAACATGGAGACCCGCACGATGACCGCGCTACTGGAAGGCACCAACACGATGGTCATTGGACGGCGCTGGCTATGCCCGACGTGCCGGCGCGAAGTGAAACCGACCACCAAGGGAAACATCGTCGCGCACCTTGACTCCATTCGGCGCGACACCTGCCCATCAAGCGGCGAACCGTGGCGAACCACCGTGCTCTCTGACCCTGAGTTTCGGGGAGTAGCCGAATGACGATCCGCGTCGCACTGTTTGTCACCTCGCTGCTGGGCGCTTTGTACAGCTTGCTGTCACTTATGGGCGGGATGGGAACCGACGCTATCGCCGGGTTGGCGGTAGCGGGTGTCGGCGTCGCCGGATGGACTGCCTGCGCAATCTGGGACGAGTGGTCGTGAACGTCACAGCAGCCCAGGCAGGGCACGGCCTGGCTAGGCATGGCAAGGCCCGGCAGGGCAAGGCCCGGCGCGGCAGGGCAGGCGGGGCAGGGCAGGCATGGCGGGGCACGGCGGGGCAAGGCGGGGCAAGGCAAGGCAGGGCAGGCGGGGCGGGGCATGGCATGGCCTGGCAAGGCCCGGCATGGCATGGCTTGGCAAGGCCCGGCATGGCAGGCACGGCAAGGCACGGCTTGGCACGGCTTGGCATGACCCCACACAAAAAGTTTGGCCCGGTGCTGAGAACACCGGGCCAAGGAAAGAAAACACAACAACAACAGGAAAGAAGTGTATCAACATGACCGATCAGGTCGCAGCAATTCAGATCGACAAAATCGGCGCACAGACCCTACGTGTCCCGATCATCGGCACCGCGCCGCTGATCGTCCATAACTGGTCCGAAAAGTCCAAGCGCCAGATGCTCGACACCCAACAGGGACGCAAGAAGGTCAAGGAAACCCGCGATCCGCAGGCTGACTACGAGTCCAGCCTGTACCGCATCGCGGGCGAGAACGGCGACACCTACGGGTTCCCCGTCTTGGCATTCAAGGCCGCCACCATCGGCGGGGCACGGTTTTACGACAAGTCGGTCACTATGACGATGCTTCGCCAGTGCCTCTTCTTTAAAGGTGTCGTGACAAAAGCCGATCCGGCGCAATTGGTCCCGATAGTCGGTGAGCCCCGGATGCGTGAGGACGTGGTGCGTGTCGGTCAGGGAACAGACCTGCGCTACCGGGCCGAGTTCACCGAGTGGAGTGCCCAACTGGTCATCACCTTTGTCACGTCGGCGCTGTCCCAAAACTCCGCGCTGTCCCTCATTGACGCCGGCGGCATGGGCGTCGGCGTCGGGGAGTGGCGTCCGCAGCGTTCCGGCGAATACGGCACATACATGGTCGACATCGACAAGACCATCGAGGTGATCTAGTGGCTGATTTGCGCACGCAACTCACCGGCATCTACCAGGCGCACGGTGAACTGACCCCGCAGATCGTCGTGGACGAGGCGCGCCCGGAAGGCTCGCCTCTCCATTCACGGTTTGATTGGAATGACCAGATTGCCGGTGAGAAGTATCGGCTTGTCCAGGCGCAGCAGTTGATTCGTGCTGTGCGGATTGAGTACATCGCACGGGGATCGGATGAGAAGAAGTTTATCCGCGCCTTCTCGTCACTGCGCGAATCGAGCGATGAGGAAGTGACGGGCTACGCGCCGACCGAGCAGATCCTTGAGAATCCGGTGACCCGCAAGATCCTGCTCCGAAACATGGAGCGCGATATCGCGGATCTCAAGCGGAAGTACGGGCACCTGACCGAGTTCGCTCAGATCATGCGTGACGAGTTCGGAGGTGAGGCGGTCGCATGAGCGAAACGATCACCCAGTCAGGGGAGTTCACCGCGGGACGCCTCGCCGCGTGCCTGGAAGTCCTGACCTTGATCGACCAGTTGGCAGCCCAGATGAACAGTGAGGCCAACGCCGCCACTGCACTGTCACTGGCCGCGCAACGGGTCTGCAGGCTCGCCAAGGAGTACACCGCGTGAACGACCGCGACGAATGGCAGGCCGACGTGTGGCGCATGAACGAGGTGGAGCGCGAGCTGGCCGCCGAAGAACCCCGCCGTGCGCTTGGCCTCATCGGAGATCGGGACGACGATCGGTGAGCGACTACAACCTGATCGGCGGGATCTCGGACACCGACTACCACGCCGGACCGAGTCTGTCGTCGACCGGCGCCCGCAAAATCCTCGACTGCCCTGCGCGGTTCAAGTGGGAGCGGGACAACCCGCCACCACCTAAGCCGGCCTACGACTTCGGTCATCTCGCGCACCGGCTGGTCCTCGGCGAAGGCAGCGTCATCCAGATCGTCGAGGCTGTCGACTGGCGCTCAAAAGCTGCCCAAGCCGAACGGGATACCGCGCGCGCTGACGGCGCCGTGCCCGTGCTGCGCGCCGAATACGACGCGGCTGTCCAGCTTCGGGACGCCGTCATGGCACACCCGACCGCGGCGGCGCTGTTCGCCGACGGTGTCGCTGAACGGTCCGGGTGGTGGCGCGACGAGCCGACCGACGTGCAGTTACGGTTCCGGCCGGACTGGCTGACAACTTTGGACGGGCGGCCGATCTGCGTCGACCTGAAAACCACGGTCAGCGCCGACCCGCGCGAGTTCATTCGCTCGGTCGTCAAGTTCGGGTACGAAGCCCAAGCGGCCTGGTATCTCGCAGGACTCGCGGCGCACGCCATCGACGACGCGCGGTTCCTGTTCGTCTGCGTCGAGAAAACACCGCCATTCCCGGTCAGCGTCATCGAGCTGGACGCTGACGCCATCGCTGAAGGGGCCTATCGCAACCGGCGGGCCATCGACCTGTTCGACCGCTGCACCCGAACCGAAGTTTGGCCGGCCTATGGCGACCACATCCACAACGTCGGCCTGCCGCCGTGGGCAACCCGCGCATCAGTGCAGAACGACGCCAATCAACTCATCACCGAACTGGAGGGAATCACCACATGACATCCGCAGCCCCGGCCGTGCAGAACGGCAAACCGTCACTGGCGCAGCTCATCACACAGATGAAGCCGGAGATCGCCCGCGCGCTACCCAAGCACCTCAACCCGGACCGCATGGCCCGCATCGCCACCACGGCACTGCGACAGACACCGGCACTGGCACGCTGCACACCCGAATCTTTCCTCGGCGCCCTGCTCACCGCGAGCCAACTCGGCCTGGAGCCCGGTCCGACCGGTGACGCCTACCTCGTTCCCTACGGCAACGTCTGCACGTTCGTCCCCGGTTACCGCGGCCTGATCCGGCTGGCGCGCAACAGCGGCCAGCTACGCGACATCTGGGCCGAGGTGGTGTTCGCGAACGACGATTTCAGCTACAGCCTCGGGTTGCACCGGGATCTGGTTCACGTTCCCGCCAAGGGAGATCGCGGAACCCCGGTCTACGTCTACGCCGCAGCCGAGCTGGCCGACGGCGGCCGGCCGTTCGTCGTGATGTCCGTCGACGAAGTCGAGGCGATCCGCGGCCGATCCAAAGCGGGCCGCAACGGGCCGTGGGTCACCGACTGGTCGGCGATGGCGAAGAAAACCGCCGTCAAGCAACTGGCGAAGTGGCTTCCGCTGAACGCGGAGGTGGCCGCAGCGATGTCCTTGGACGGCTCGGTGCGCACCGAGATTGGTGCGCTGGCAGACGTGGCACCGACCTACATCGAGGGCGAAGTCGAATCGGATGACGACGGAGACGCACTCGACGCCGCGCGTGAAGCCGAGGTGGCCGAATGAGTTTCGACGACCTGCCCCTGATCCGCATCAAACCCGTACCCACCGACGCCGAACTGGCCGCCGAACGGGATGCCAAGTATCAGGCCGAGATCAACAACGACAACGACTGGCCCATTACCGAGGTGATCGGATGAGCTACGCCGAGTTTCTGGCCAATAAGGCACAGCTTGCCGACGCCGGCGGGTTTGAGCCCGTCGACCTGCCGGGGCATCTGTTTGATTATCAGACCAACCTCGTCGAGTGGGCGGTGCGCAAGGGGCGCGGCGGGATCTTCGCCGACTGCGGTCTCGGCAAGACACCAATGGCTCTGGCCTGGGCCGAACAGGTACACCTGCACACCGGCAAGCCGGTTCTGTTCCTGACACCGCTGGCCGTCGGATTCCAGATCGCCGTCGAGGCAACCAAGTTCGGCCACGACGCCGCGTTATCCAGGGATGGCAGCATCGCTGCGCCGATCACCATCACCAACTACGAACAGTTGGCGAAGTTCAACTGGGAACAGTTCGGCGGCGTTGTCTGCGATGAATCCTCGGCGATCAAGTCCTTCGATGGATCGCGTCGCGCCGAGGTCACCGAGTTCATGCGGCGCATCCAGTACCGACTGCTCGGGACGGCTACCGCGGCGCCGAACGACTACATCGAACTGGGCACCTCCAGCGAGGCGCTCGGCTACATGGGCTATATGGACATGCTGTCCAAGTTCTTCATCAACGACAACCGTTCGGTGTCATCCCGCGGCCGGGACATGGGCGGCAAGGCGCTGGAGTGGCGACTCAAAGGATATGCCGCGCAACCGTTCTGGCGCTGGGTATCGACGTGGGCTAGGGCCATGCGCAAGCCCTCCGATTACGGCTACTCCGACGATCGGCACATGCTGCCCCAGCTGAAGGTCCGCGAGACATTGGTGGATGCGAAAAGCCCTGCCGATGGTGTCTTGTTCGAGGTTCCTGCGCACGGGCTACGGGAGGAACGCGAAGAGAACAAGCGGACGCTCACCGAGCGGTGCGAGGCCGCCGCAGATGCGCTGGCCGACGCCGATCGCGGTGTCGCGTGGTGCCATCTCAACCCGGAGTCGGCGTTGCTGACCAAGCTGATCGATGGGGCGGTCGAAGTGGCCGGCTCTGAACACGCCGACGCCAAAGAAGAGAAACTCGCCGCGTTCACCCGCGGGGAGATCCGCGTCCTGGTGACCAAGCCGTCCATCGGGGCGTGGGGTCTGAATTGGCAGCACTGCCACCGCATGACCTACTTCCCGAGCCACTCCTACGAACAGTGGTATCAGGCGATTCGCCGCTGTTGGCGATTCGGTCAACAGAACCCCGTCGAGGTCGACGTCATCACCACCGAGGGCGGATCTCGCGTACTGGCCAACCTGCAACGCAAGTCCGAGCAGGCCGACCGCATGTTCACCGAACTGGTCGCCCACATGAATCACGCCCGATCTATTGATGCCCACCGCTACAACAAAGAATTGGAGGTGCCGGCATGGCTGGCGTCCTAGACCAACAGATCACCGACCGCTGGGCGATCTACAACGCCGACTGCCTCGACATGCTGGCGGCGATACCCGACAACAGCATCCACGCCACGATCTACTCCCCACCGTTCGGCGGGCTATACCACTACAGCTCAGACGACCGGGATCTCTCAAACGCCCGCACCTATGACGAATTCTTCGAGCACTACGGGTACGTCATTCGGGAGAAGTTCCGCGTCACCGTCCCAGGGCGACTGACCGGCGTCCATGCGGCACTGGTGCCATCGGGCAACAGTGGCAAGGACTCCTACACCGACTTTCCCGGTGATGTGATCCGAGCGCACCAAGCCGCCGGGTGGCTGTTCGTCGCACGACACGTCATCTGGAAAGAGCCGCTCGCGGTGCGCAACAGGACGATGGCAAAGAATCTCGCGCACAAGACGATCTGTGACAACGCCGCGTTCGGCGGCGTGGCGTCGGCCGACGAGCTACTGGTGTTCCGCAAGCCGGGCGACGACCAGCCGATCACCCATCCGTTCGGGCTGATGAACGGGTATGCGGGTGCCGAGCCGATTCCCGCAGAACTACTTGAACTGCGCGGCATGGACGGCGACCAGAAGACCAACCGCTACTCGCACTGGATCTGGCGTCGCTACGCATCCTCGGTGTGGGACGACGTGCGACTCGACCGGGTGCTGCCGTTCCGCGAAGCCCGGGGCGAGGACGACGAGAAACACGTCCACCCTTTGCAGTTGGACGTGATCGAGCGATTCCTCGACTTGCGCTCCCGGCCGGGCGAGCGAGTCCTGACGCCATTCATGGGCGTCGGATCCGAGGTGTATGCCGCAGTTCAGATGGGCCGCTTCGCGATTGGCGCCGAACTGAAACCGTCGTATTACGAGCAGGCAGTGCGCAACCTTGCGGCCGTGGACGGCGAACGGGTCGACGACTGTGAGCCGGCCCTGTTCGACGAGTCGCTCGCGTGAAGCGGCTCATCGCCATCACCGCCGCTGCCATCGTCACCGCGCCGGCCGCCAACGCCATGCCCATCGTCGGCGGGAACGGCCTATGCCCGAACGCCTGGGCGCTGGTGTCCTACATCCAAGACACCTATCCGGGTGTGCAGTCCATCGGCGGTGTGCGCGCGGACCGGCTACCCGATCACCCGTCGGGGCACGCACTGGATCTGATGATCGGCACCGACATGGCGCTCGGCGACGCCATCTACGCCGACCTGTCCAGCCATATGGCGGCGCACGGCATTCGCTATTTACTTTGGAGGGTTCCTCATCACTTCGACCATGTCCACGTTACGACTTTCTGATATGGCCGAGAAACTGACGATTGGCCATTACATACCCTTATGCGTCGGGTGCCATAACCAACTCGACATTGAGATGGCCCGCTATACCGATCACCGGTTGGCGTCGTGACCGCCGAGCGCAACGCACGCGCCCTGCAGCGCACCCAGCCATTCCTTGAGCGATTCCTCGAACTCGAATCCATCGGCGTCCGCGACGTCGACATGCCCCGCCGACTCGGAGTATCCGCCGGGTCACTGGTCCGAATGATGCAGCGCGAAGGACTCAACCCCTCGACGCTGCTCAAGGAAATCGCGGGGGAGGAGAAGCGCGCGTGAGCGGCCTGACCGTGGTGTCCCTGTTCGACGGCATCGGTGGCTTCCCGCTGGCCTTTGAGCGCGCCGGGGCGAAAACCGTTGCCACCGTGGAGATCGACAAGGCTGCGGCATCCATAAGTAGGCGGCATTTCCCCGATGCGCACCAGTTTGACGACGTAACAGAAGTGAGTGGCGATGACCTTAGAGCAGTTGGATTTGTTCCCGAGCGGGGAATCATCACCGCAGGGTGGCCTTGTCAGGACTTATCCGTGGCTGGCCATCGTCAAGGCTTGGCTGGAGCACGTTCGGGACTGTTCTGGGAAGTCGTGCGACTCCTTGATGAGACACACTCCCGTTGGTTCGTCGGGGAGAACGTCCCTGGCCTCCTGTCATCAAACGGCGGACAAGATATGGGTGCCGTCGTCGGGGCGCTGGGAGACCTCGGGTATGGGGTCGCCTACCGAGTTTTGGACGCTCAGCACTTCGGAGTTCCCCAGCGCCGCCGTCGCGTCTTCTTTGTCGGACATTTTGGAGAGCCTTGGTCCGCACCTGCGGAAGTACTTTTTGAGCTCAAGGGCGGCGCAGGGGATTCTGCGGCGGGCAGCGAAACGGGGGCGGGTGCTGCCAGAAGCACTGCGTGGGGCGCTGGAGTCGCTAGCAGGACAGGGGGGGGGGCTAGCTCCAACGCTGACGGCCCGCTACCGCAAGGGGTTGGGCCGCATGGGCGATGACCCGTATGTGGTTGAAGACGACCCCGACACACACACACACACAGACACGATCTCGACGTTGCAGGGCGGCGGGAAACGCGGATACCGGATCGACGCCGAATCAGCAGCCGGGGGACACCTCATCGTGGGCGGTGGCCGCTTTGACCGCTAAACAGGGCGGGCCGGATGACAACTCCGCGCAGGCAGGGCATCTCATCGTGCAGCCGATCCGGCAGGGCCGCGCCGAAAGCGAACTGGGCCATGAAGGTGTCGCTGACACGCTGCGGGCTGGGGATGGCGGGTCGTCGCGTAACCAACTGATCGCTATCACTCCCACAACGATTCTGGGGGGGGGCGTGCTGACTGGCGGAGGCCACGACGCATCCGAAGACGGCACCGGACGGGGCACACCCATCGTCGCCGAGCAATGGGCGGGGGCGTTTCACATGACGCAAGACCCCATCAGTAGCGAAAACCACACCCCGGTTCTGAGCGCCAACGCATCCATCGGTGCGATGGTGCAGCCGTTGGCGATCCGCGGACGCGAGGGCGGCGCCGAACTGGAAGCGGGCGAAGTCGGCGCACCGTACAACGCACTACGCGCTGGCGATGGCGGATCATCACGGCAATCTTTGATCTCTGTCCAGCGACACGCCGAAACAATCGTGCGTCGTCTCACCGAGATGGAATGTGAACGACTCCAGGGCTTTCCAGACAACTGGACCGCGCAACCACTGAAAGACGTTCTGGCAACTATACTTATCTCATGGGACGACCTGTCTGCTCTGTTGCCGGATGTAGCCGCGAACATCGAGCGCGAGGCGTTTGCCTCATGCATTACAAGCGAATTCGGCGATACGACAGTGTCGATCTACCGAAGCGCCACGATCCCGCCAGCGATCAATGTTCAGCATGTGACCGGATGGTTGGACCGCACGGGGCACGCGGAATGTGCAGCCGTCATTACCAATCATGGAAGCGATACGGCGACCCACTTCAATCAGAACGGAACGCAGCAGCCCGCGCCGACGCTTCCACGCGACGGAGGAGAAACTACCGAGCAATCGCTGCGGCTGAACTTGGTAGGCCATTGCGACGCGGAGAAGTCGTCCACCATATCGACATTGATGCGCGTAATGACGACCCGAGCAACCTCTACGTCTGCCGCGATCAATCAGAACACGCCCGCATTCACCGTTCACTGGAACTCGCTGCCACCAAGCTGCTTCGGAGTGGACTACTTCGCTTTGAGGATGGCGAGTACCGAACGGGCTAGCGCATCGGCGCGGTATCGGCAGCTGGGTAACAGCGTCGCCGTGCCCTGTGTTGAGTGGCTGGCACGCCGACTGGTGGCTGTCGACGAGCAACTAGTCGGCACCAAATGAGCGCCTACACCGACTTTCTGGCACTCAAACGCAACGGTTTTCGACCCCCAACGGGACCAAAACGATGCCCGGAATGCGCGCTACATACACCGACACAAGGGCATCGGGATGGATGTCCGAACGATAAAAAGGGGAATTAGTGGGTCTTCCGTGGGTCAGATTGGACACCAATTTCGCGCAGAATCCGAAGATTTTGTACCTAATTGAGGACAAGAAACACCGCGCAATCGTCGCCTACATCGCCGGATTGGGGTACTCAGGCGCCCAAGGAACAGACGGTTTCCTACCCGCCGCATGCCTCCCGGTGATCCACGCAACCAAGGCCGATGCCAAGGCGCTAGCCGATGTCGGACTCTGGCTGGAAACCATTGGCGGATGGGAGATAAACGGCTGGGACGAGCATCAACAGTCCAACGAGGAGACCCAGCTGCGGAAGAAAAATGCGCGCAACGCGGCGATGGCGCGGTGGCACAAGTGACCGCCGAAACCACGCGTCGGGCATATGCGTCGCGCATGCGACCCGCATATGCGACCCGCATGCGACCCGCATATGCAGAACAGAACAGAACAGAACAGAGCACTAACGAACAATCTTCCGTAACCCTTGAGAGTGAATCTTCCGTAGGCAACGCGCGTGAGGATGGCCGAAATGCCTGACCGTTATGGCGAAACCGACCCCGACATCGCCCGGATCACCGACCCGTACACCGTCGCCAACTGCGATCTGTGCGACGACCACGGCTACATCGGCGGCACCGTCTGCGACCACGTCGACCACACCGCAGCAGCCAAGCGCGGCATGGCCATGATCCGCGCCGCGATGGGCTGGACATCGTGAGCGGCATGGAGCGCATCGTCGCGGCCGTCTGCGAGGCCACCGTCGAAGGCTGCCGGCTCGGCATCGGCCACGCCATCATGGCCATCACCGAATACGCCGCCGACAACCCTGACGCGGAACCGCATTTACGGCCCCTCATCGCCACGCTGCGCCACCACAGCGCCGTACTGGGTACGGGAGGGTCACTGTGAGCGCACAGAGCCACACAGAGCCGATTACCCGACAGATCACCGACCCCGACAGCGAGATGGTTCAAGAGGCGCTAACGCGGCGCTGTCATATCTGCCGCGCGCCCATCGGAACGCTGTGCGCTAACCCAATTCGTCCGGGTAGCCCATTACCCGGTCGCCTCATCCACCTTCATCGAATGGGGAAGTGATTGAACATGACTGCCGAGCATCTGGTGTTCACCACCGACAAGCTCGACGCCACCGAAGCCGACATCGAACGCTGGGCCGCAGAACGCGGCTGCATCGTCGCCAACATTCGCCGCATCGACAACACCATCGACTACTACGGCAAGACACTCACGCCACCAGACGACGCCGCCGTCTGGACCTGCGACATCGTCATCAGCGAAGGGATTGAGGATTGAGTCTGGCACTGCATTGCGACCACGCCGGCTGCAACTCATGGGCACGTCAAGGATTGCTCACCAAGGACTGGCTCACCGTGACAGACAGTTTCGGCAACGTCGCCCACTGCTGCACGCTCGACCACCTCATGCGATGGGCCGCATCGCGCAGCGAACCGACCCTGGAGGTTCCGCTGTGATCTACACCCGCAAAGAGCTGGCGATCATGGCCTACGTTTTCGGCCTGCTCACCGGCATGATCGTCGCCTTCGCATCCTGCAGCCCAAACCCGGACAGCCAGCACGACCACATCACGACAGGAGCGCACCAGTGAGCGACGACCTGCAGGAC
>Ga0007836_1000019_pt1 | contig 51216 bp, 46 predicted proteins | sample CryBogCBE23Oct07_FD_71205 | JGI IMG/M metagenome (GOLD analysis project Ga0007836, IMG submission 71205) | Freshwater microbial communities from Crystal Bog, Wisconsin, USA - CBE23Oct07 | ecosystem: Environmental > Aquatic > Freshwater > Lake | place: Crystal Bog, Wisconsin, USA | collected...
AAGGGTGTCAGACTGAGGCTGTTGAAGGCGTGCAAAGAGAGTATATTCCTTGAATTATCCCGGTTACAACAAGCTCAACCTGATAGCCGTTTCTTAACTTAATGACATTGAATTAAGAATTTTATTTCAATAGGCTTTAGAAAAAAGAAAAGAAATAAAGTTGATTAACATCTAAATTTTATAAGTCCTAATTTCAGTGGCTGCGATGAATGTTTCAGTGGTTGCAATGAAAGTTTCAGTGGCTGCAATGAATGTTTCAGTGGTTGCGATGAATGTTTCAGTGGCTGCGATGAATGTTTCAGTAGCTGCGATGAAAACTACAAAAACTATCTAATATCTGTATCTACCGATTTACAAAAGTTTAACTAAATTGTTATTATTCTAGGTTTTTAAAGTGATGTGAGATAACTAACTTCAAATAAACTTTAGAAATAATAGAAACTTAATAAGGCAGTGGGTAATATACCTAAAAGAATAATGATGGCAGCTAAAACAATCAATCCTACTTTAAAACCACTAGTTATAGGTGTATTGGTCTGTGCACTTCCCTCTTTAAAATACATGGCTTGTATTACCTTAAAATAGTAATAAACACTAACTGCCGCAAATAAAACAGCAATAATCACTAAACTTATAGTACCTCCTGCTTTTATTGAAGAAGCCAACATATAATATTTAGCAAAGAAACCGGCTGTTAATGGAATACCTGATAAAGATAAAAAGAACACAGTATTGGTGAAAGCTAATACAGGGTGGGCTTTAGATAATCCGTTATAGCCATCTAAAGAGTAATCTTCCATCTTGGTAAGGATAGAAAAAATACCTATAGTGGCAAAACTGTAAGCCGCAGTATATAATAAGATACCATCCTTAGTAAAATCGTTGGTATTATATAAGGCGAACAACATAAAACCTGCCTGAGCAATACTACTGTATGCCAACATTCTTTTGATACTTTGTTGAAATACCGCGGTTATATTTCCTATTAAAAGTGTAATTACTATAATTACGTATAGAATTAGTTGCCAAGCTGGTCCGGGACCAAAATCGGCTGACTTAGCAGCAAATAATTTAATGAAAGCAAAGAAGCCTGATGCTTTTACAATGGTTGCCATAAAGGAAGTGAAAACACTTGGTGCACCATCATAAACATCTGGTGCCCAAAAATGGAAAGGAGCTGCAGATACTTTGAAGCACATAGATATAAAAATTAAAACCAACCCTACAGGTGCTAATATGCCAGCGCTTTCTATACCTGTTACCGAAGATTTGATAATAGATGATTGTAAACCAAAACTACCTGTTGCGCCATAAACAAGTGTAATACCCATTAACAAAATACCTGTAGAAAAAGAGCCCATTAAAAAATATTTTAAGGATGCTTCATTACTTTTTAAATTCCTTTTATCAGAACCAGTAAGAATATACAGGGGAATAGATAATATTTCTATCCCTACAAAAAACATTAATAAGCCATTAAAAGAGGTAAGCACAGTAACACCACACAGTACAAAAAAGATTAATGCAAAATACTCAGCTACATCATTACCTACACGTTCGATATCGGATCCACTTAAAATAAAATAAAACAAAGTGGCAATAAAGATGATGGTATTAAAAAATAGTCCCGTTCTATTGAAAGATAATAATCCTTTACTATCAATATCTACTGTATAAATACTATAAAATTGAAATAAATTACCAATGATTAAAACCAATAATGCAGCGATTGCTACGTATTTGATAGCTGATTTGTTTTTTAGTAAGATGCCACTAAACATCATTACCACACCACACAAAGCTGAAAGAATAATTGCGTTCATATATAAAGTTGAAAACCCTTTATCAATTGATTAAGGATGAATTTGCTTTGTTAAATCAATCATCGGTTGTGGGTAGACCCCAAAACCAATAATTACCAATACCAATATTATTAATACAAACTGTATATTTCCCTTAATTTCTAAAGCATTTTGCGTAGCGGGTGCAAGTTGACCATAGAATATTTTTTGAACCATATTCAAGGTATAAACGGCACCCAAGATAATACTAATACCTGCTACACCTGCTATCCAAAAATTGTATTGAAACAATCCATTAAACATTAAAAACTCGCCTACAAAAGCGTTCGTTAATGGTAGTGCCACGTTTGCAAATGCTAACACTACTAATAAGGTGGCAAGTACGGGTGCTTTTTGAGCTAATCCACCCAACTCACTAAACTTGCGTGTACCTAGTTTATTTTCTACAGCATCGGCAACTATCCATAAACCAATTACGTTAATTCCGTGATTAAACATTTGAATCATCACCCCATTCCACCCAATTGATTTCATAGAAAAAAGAACGGCACTCATTAAACCTATGTGCGCAATAGAAGAATAGGCAACCAAACGTTTAATATCATCCTGTTTAATGGCAATTAATGATGCGTAAATCATTCCTATCACACTAGCAATAATAATGATGTCGGCATATTTTACAGTAGCTAAAGGAAAAATAGGTATCAACCAACGTACAACCGCATAAATACCCATTTTTACCATTACTCCACTTAATATCATGGTTACTGCAGTTGGAGATTGCTCGTAAGCATCTGGCTGCCAAGTATGTAAAGGAAATATGGGCATTTTAATAGCAAAGGCAATGAAGAATAACCAGAAAGCTATGTTTTGTTGAGTGAGTGAAAGTTTTAGCGCGTAGAATGATTTGATAGCGAACGATTGATCGGGTGTTTGGAAGTACAAATAAAGTATACCTACTAACATTAATAAAGACCCAAGAAAGGTGTAAATGAAAAATTTAAAAGTAACTGCAATCCGTTTTTCTCCACCCCATATAGAACAAAGAAAGTAAACAGGAATTAAAGCCAACTCCCAAAAGAAGTAGAATAATAAACAATCACTAGCTAGAAAAACACCTATTAAGCCTGCTTGGGTTAAAAGCATTAATCCATAAAATGCATTGGGTTGTTTGTAGTTGTTATTATAAGTAGATGCAAAAACAATGGGGAATGAAATGCCTGTTAATAATACCAACATCTTACTTAAACCATCCATAGATAAAGAGAACCTACTACCCAAAACAGGAAGCCATGCAACATCAAATTCTAATTTGCAAAGAGGGCACAAAGCAAAAAGTACAACTAGTAATGTAGCTGTTGAAGCTATCAGTGCCCAATTCTTAGCTGTATTACCTGTCTTTAAAAAGAAGGTAAGTAGTGCACTTACAACCGGAATTAATATGAGTAATAAAGGAATCATCTTATTTAGAATAAACTTAAACTACGGTTATTAAAATAGTTTGTGTAAAAAATTAACAATAGTACCATCATTAATCCAAAGTAATAGTATACCCAACATAGATAATACCATCATCAAAATATAAGCACCCACCTGACCACTTTGGATTAACCTTAATTGGCGAGAAGAATAATTAACAAAATTACCTACTCCATTTACTAGACCATCTATACCACTTTTTTCAACCACATTCTTTAAAAACATTGCCAAAGCATCTAATGGATTAACAATAATTGCATTATACAATTCATCTATATACCATTTGTTTTCTAATACTTTGCCCAACCCCGTTTCTTCGGCATTAGTTGATTCATATTTGCTGAACTTATTCCAAGTAAAGGCAATTGTTACCAATACCAAACCTGTTACTACACCCATCATCATTAATTCGCTTGATGAGTTAGTGGGGGTTTCGGTAGTTAAAGCTTTTGATGCTGCAAATACAGGTGCTAAATAACCTTCTAACCAATGGCTTTGTTTTGCTGCAACCTCTGATGCACCAAATAGATGTGCAATTACCTCGGGTACACCAAAAAAACCACCAATAACCGCCAATATTGCCAAAACAATTAAAGGAATGGTCATTGCCGAAGGACTTTCGTGTAAATGATGTTCTTGTTCGTGCGTACCTCTAAACTTTCCTTGAAATGTCATTGCATACAAACGGAACATATAAAAAGTGGTCATCAATGCACCAACTACACCTAAGTAATAAAGAATAGGATTTTTAAGGTAGGCAGCAGCCAGAATTTCATCCTTAGAGAAGAAACCGGAGAAAGGCGGCACACCTGCAATTGCCAAACAACCCAATAAAAAAGTAATGTTGGTAATTGGTAAATATTTATTTAATCCACCCATCTTGCGGATGTCTTGTTCATGATGCATCGCATGAATTACAGAACCTGCTCCCAAGAACAATAAAGCCTTAAAGAAAGCGTGTGTCATTACGTGAAATACTGCACCTGTATAAGCACCAACACCTAAGCCAAGGAACATATATCCTAACTGACTCACAGTAGAGTAAGCCAATACTTTTTTAATATCATTTTGTTTTAATGCAATCGTTGCAGCAAACAAAGCCGTAGCCAAACCGATGATGGCAATGAAACCTTGCGTTGCAGGGGCAAGTGTATACAATAAGTTAGTGCGAGCTACCATGTAGATACCTGCTGTTACCATTGTTGCAGCGTGTATTAAGGCAGAAACAGGTGTAGGACCCGCCATTGCATCGGGCAGCCACGTATATAAAGGCAATTGTGCACTTTTACCCATTGCACCTACAAATAATAAGGCAGTAATGATGGTAATATCTTGAGGAGTTAACTTACCAACGTTTGCAAATACATCGCCATAAGTTACAGTTCCCAACTTATTTATTAACCAAAAGATGGCTAATAAAAAGCCTAAATCACCAATACGATTCATGATGAATGCCTTTTTAGCTGCATAGTTATAAGCATCATTTTTAAACCAAAACCCTATTAATAAATAAGAACAAAGACCTACTCCTTCCCAACCGATGAACATGATTACATAATTTCCTCCCATTACCAACAGCAACATAGAGAATACAAACAGATTCAAATAAGCGAAGTAACGAGCAAAATGCGGGGCTTCCTCATCATTCATGTAAGCAGTAGAATAAAGATGAATTAAGAAACCAATTCCAGTAATAATTAATAAGAATAGAGAAGATAATTGATCAATTTGAAATGAAAATGGAATTTTGATAGCTTCAACATCAATAAAATTGAAGTAGTTGGCAATAATTGCCCCTGAAGATTTAACTTGAAGAAACAAGAGAATGCTTACTACAAAAGAGGCTAAAATAGTAGCACTACCAATAGCACCAATAGCTTGCTTTGACAAAGACTTCCTACCCAATCCGTTTATTAAAAAACCGATTAGTGGAAAAAGAGGAACTAAATAAACCAAATTATTCATACAATTAGTTAAAACAGTAACTAGCAGTTAGATAACCTATCTGCCAATACACCATTAATTTTTTAAGCGGTTCAAAAAGTTAATATCAACCGAATGCGTATTACGATACATCATCACAATTATTGCTAATCCTACACTTACTTCAGCAGCAGCTACCACCATGATAAAGAATACAAATAATTGTCCATCTATACCCACTTGAGTAGCTGCATTACTTGTAAGGGCAGCGGCATAATGCATTTTAGAAAAAGCAACCAACAATAAGTTAGTGGCGTTCAGCATCAACTCAATACACATAAAGATGATGATGGCATTTCTTCGTGTCAACACCCCTACCACTCCAATACTGAAAAGTGACAGCGCTAAATAGATATAATATTGTATAGGCATAATAAACTTTTATTTTTTCCCAATTACCACAGCACCCACCATTGCACTTAGAAAAAGAACACTACTTATCTCAAAAGGTACCACATAGTCGCTAAACAATGCCTTACCTAAATTCTCAATCAAACCTATGCTACCAGTCTTTAGTAAAGCAGTTTTGTGATTCATTTCAGTTGCTTGTTTTACCAATGCTATGAACATCATTAGTAAACAACCACCAGAAACAGCACCCGCAATCTTCATCCAAATATCTTTTTGTGGTTCTGTTTCTTTATCTAAATTCATTAACATGATAACGAATAAGAAGAGTACCATGATAGCGCCTGCATAAACAATCATGTTTACAATTGCTAAAAACTGTGCATTTAATAATATATAATGTCCAGATATGGCAAAGAATACAGCCACCAACCAAAGAACACTGTAAACAGGGTTTTTGCTCAATAAAACCATTAGTGCACTTACCAAAGCCAATGCAGTTAAAAACCAGAATAAGATTTGAGTGATAGCCATTTTATATGTTAATAATCATTATTAATTTAATCCTTTAGCTGCTGCAAAACCTTGCGCATCTGTTGTAGGGTTAGGGATTAATAAATCATTCTTTTTATAAATAAAATTCTTTCTATTAAAATCAGCAGGGGTAAAGGTTTCGCTCAAGTAGATGGCGTCTTTAGGACAAGCCTCTTCGCACAATCCACAAAAAATACAACGAAGCATATTAATCTCATACTTAGCAGCGTACTTTTCTTCACGATATAAATGTTCTTCACCTTCCAAGCGTTCAGCCGCTTCCATGGTAATTGCTTCGGCAGGACAAGCCACCGCACACAATCCACAAGCAGTACACCTTTCCTTACCTTCTTCATCTCTGTTCAAAACGTGCAATCCCCTAAATACTGGACTAAACTCTCTCTTTTGTTCAGGGTATCTGATTGTGGGTTGCTTTTTGAACATGTGCATAAAAGTAATCGCCATGCCCTTCACAATATTCCATAAGTAAAGTTGCTCAATGAAAGTCATTGGTGCACGATTTACTTGTTTCGCCCTATTTGTTAATGCTTGCATAAGCGTTTTTCTTTCTAACTATTTTTCAATTAACATTGATTTTCTCTAAATAAATCCTGATTTTTAAGTCGTAAACAACTTAGAGGCAAATATAGCAGGACAAAATGAAACTAAAGCCAAATATTTAACCTAGTTCTTAGATTGTTCAATCAATAATCATATTTGAACAGATGTTATTTAAATACTTTATAAATGTAGACCGCCTTTAAAACAAAAGTGCAGACACCAACAATAGGTTGTATCTGCACTTTTATTATGTTAGGATAAAATCCATTTTACCTAATTAAAACGCAAGTTCCTTTCGCAAACCTCTCTTTATTATCGGCTTTTGTATATATCAAATACCAAACAAATGTGCCTGTGTCCTGTAAAGTACCATTAAATCTTCCATCCCATCCATTCGTTAGATTGTGGCTCTCAAAAACCATATTTCCGAAGCGATTATAAATTCTGAATAAAACAGATTTAATATCCTCTCCTCCTCCTACAGGTTTAAATATATTAAATTGGTTTCCTGTTGGAGTAAAAGCATTAGGCACAAATAACGTATCGCAGCTAGCATCTATAATCTGTTTAATCTCAATATCTAAACTATCTACCAAACAGCCTTCTGAATTGTAAATGTAAACACTAAATTCTCCCGATGATAAGTTAGAAATAGTATCTGTTGAATGATAGAAAGTATTACTGTAAAAATAAGTATAAGGGCTTTCTGTTCCATTAATTAATAAAGAAGCAAAACCACCTGTTGGGTGAATACAATTTGAATTGCCCAAATTGAGTGTAATTGTTGGCTTTGCGCCAAAAACTTGTATGACTTTAGAAGCAATTTGTTGTCCACAATTAAAGGTTGCTAGATATTTAATTGTGTCTATCCCAGTATTTACTCCGCTAATAAAACCCATATTATCTATGCTAGCAACTAAAGGTGAAGTACTACGCCAAGTTCCACCTAAAGTTGAATCGGTTAATTGTTTTTTGTCATCTTTACAAATGCTATCGCTACCATTTATTGGCTTTATTATATCTACAGTATCTACAGTTAGACTTAATGTCGCTGCACTGTCACACCCTACACTATTAGTTAAATGGAAGATATAAGACCCATTTTTAGAATAACTTGAACCGTTGAAAATGTAAGAATTATCTCTACAAATTAGGGCTTTGGTTAACGACGTTGATGGTTGTTTAGTATTTAATACCAATGTTATTATACTATCACATCCCACACTATTGATTAAATTAATGGAGTATGTACCAGCGGATGTGTAACTTGTATTATTAAAAACGTAATTTTCACCTTTACAAATACTCGCATTAGTGGTTGAAGTTGATGGTTGATTAACAGTTAAATTTAATGTAGCAATACTGTCACATCCTAGAGCGTTTATCAAGTGAGTATTGTAGATACCAGTTGATGTATAAACCGAACCATTAAACCTGTAAGAACTTCCCATACAGATGCTAGCAATTGTGGTTGAAGCTGATGATCGATTGACTGTTAAATTTAGAGTTGCAACACTATCACAACCAAGAGCATTTTCCAAGTGAGAAAAGTATGTACCAGCGGTATTATATGTACTTCCATTGAAAGTGTAAGTCCCCCCAGCACAAATAGTTGCATTTGTTGTTGAAGCTGATGTTTGATTGACCGTTAAATTCAAAGCTGCGATGCTATCACAATCTAGAGCATTTTTCAAATGATAAAAGTATGTACCAGCGTTATTGTATGTAGTTCCGTTGAAAGTGTATGCCCCTCCAGAACAAATAATTGCATTTGTGATTGAAGTTGTAGGTGAGGTTTGGGTTAATACTAAAGTTGCAATACTATCACAGCCTAACGCATTGGTCAAATTAGAACTATAAGTTCCTGCTGTTGAATAAGAATTTCCATTAAATTTGTAAGACCCACCTGAACAGATAATTGCATTGGTTATTGATTTTGCTGGTGGATTTATGGTCAAATTCAGCGTTAAAATACTATCACACCCAAGACTATTTGTTAAATTTACCGTATATGTGCCTGTTTTAGAATAACTATTCCCATTAAAAGTAAAGTTCTTTCCACTACAAACACTAGTATTGATAGTAGAACTTGTAGGAGAAGCATAAACAAACCCACCTAAATTAAAAGTACCACTGGCTGTAACTACAGATAAATTACCACTAGCACCATTACCCACAATAGCCATAATAGTACTATCATTTATAACACTAAAAGATTTTGCAGCAACATTACCAAAAGTTACAGATGTCGTACCTATAAAATTGCTTCCTTTTATTGTAACTACTGTACTAGGACAAGCGGTATCGGGAGTAATTGAAATTATAGTTGGAGGGAAGTCAAAGTTCAATGTATCACTATAAAGTGTAAGCTGTGTCGCAATAGAATTTTTACATACAACCCAATATTTACCTTTAACCAAAGGTGTATAAGTACTATCTCCTAATTGAGTAGATACAAGGTTACCATTTAAGTACCAGTTATAAGTATCGTTTGAGGGAGTACCACCCACTGAAACATATATTTTACTTCCATTTTGATACAAAGGGACTTCTGCCTGTGGAGCATAAATATTGTTCAAATATGTACCACCGCCAGGGGCAAGTGTTACAATTCCCTCCATTCCTGCAAAAGTGAATTGATTATTCAGTATCCAGAATAATTGTATGTTATTGAGATTATCCATTGAACTAGGAATAGTACCGCCAATTTGATTTTCTCCTATTATGAATCTTTGTAAGTTTATTAAATTTCCGAAAGAGGCAGGAATGCTCCCTGTTAATTGATTTCGGGATAATTCTAACTGCTGTAAGTTTGTCAAGTTGCCAATTGAAGAAGGGATTATTCCAGTTAATTGATTATTATACAGATTCAACTGAACAAGATTAATTAAATTACCTAATACTGTAGGAATATTACCAGTTAATTGATTTATGTATAAATTAAGTTGTTGTAAGTTACTAAGGTTGCTAATTGATGGAGGGATTACTCCAGTTAATTGATTGTTATATAGATTTAGCCATTCCAATTTAATCAAATTACCCAAAGATGCAGGAATACTACCAGTTAAAAGATTATTATATAAATCGAGATATTTCAGGTTGACTAAGTTACCTAATGATGTCGGAATATTACCTGTTAATTGGTTATTATATAAGTTCAACCATTCCAAATTATTTAAATTACCTAATGAAGCAGGAATACCACCAGTTAAAAGATTACTGTACAAATCAAGATGAATTAAATTAGCTAATTTTCCTAATGAAGTTGGTATACTTCCACTCAATTGGTTAAACATCAAGTTCAATGTATCTAAATCTGATAAATCTCCTATAGATGATGGAATTACCCCTATTAGATTATTACCGATACCATTTAAAGCATTTAATGTGAGATAAATTGAAGTTACACGATTGTTATTTACTTGAATACCCCACCAACTACTAACAGGTGCATTGGTAAGCCAATTGGTATTAATAGTCCAATTTGCACCATTTGTACTGTTGTATAAATCTACTAAAACAAGGCTGTCTTGAGTATTAACTTGTGCCTTTAAAGATGAGTTAGTTGTTATGGTTATAAGTGTTATAGTAAGAAGTTGTAATAGAAATTTCATTTGATTTTATAATTTATAGTTGCAAAGTAAATAGCCATTATTAGTTATTTTGCTTTTACCAAATTTACAAATAGATATGCGAATAACATATGTTGAGAATTATGAAGAAATCAAAGGTTATACAATTGATAGATATGAACAAAATAATTTTCTTTATAGAGGAACTTATAAAGCACTTGTTCCATCAATTATAGAAAAGTGTTCCTTTAAGTCTTATTCAGATTTGGAAGTAAAAGAACATCTTATATTTAATGATTTTAAGCAATATTTCTGTGATATGCCCAAGATTGATCCAAAAGATAATGGGAAGGATTGGGAAATACGAATTGCAGCAAGAGAATACGGATTGGCAAGTAGCTTGATGGATTGGACAAACAATTTAGATATTGCAATTGAATTTGCCATACATAACTTTGAAAGTAAAAATATTGAGTTTACTAACATTTGGATGTTTGATAAAACTTGCCAATCACTGGGCGAACAATTAATAATTACAGAAAAAGGTGTTTTAGGTTTTAATGATGTTACAGAACCTAGTTTTGTTCAGGATCCAAATTATAAATTTGAATTACACCATAGTAGAAGATTGACACAAGGCGGGTTCTTTTTAAAACAGCTTTATCAAGATATTGCTAAGCCAATGAATGAAAATAAACTATTCTCTGATTCATTAACAAGATTTGTAATCCCAAAATATTCCGTACCTAACTTCTGGAATTATCTGATTAATAAACCCAAGGATTTAAGTAAAGATGTTTTAATCAAGAATCACAGCTTAGATAATATATGTTCAGGCCTAAATGAAAAGTATAAATAGATATTCTTATTTCAGTTTTTCTAGTTCTTCCATTGCTGTTTTTAAATTCTCATCAGCACTTGGATAAGATTCCCAAGGTTCGATTTCATTAAGTGCTCTATTGAAGTATTGTATTGCCGTTTCTAGAAAATCATTGTTTTTTTCTTTAGTTCCTAAACGTAGGTTACATAAGCCAATATTGTTAAAACAAGGAGCATAATTAGGATTTTGTTGTCTGTATGCCTCAAAAAAAGTAATAGCCTCCTCATATCTTTCTTGAAGCATTAGATCATACCCAGTGTTGAACAATGTTGAATTTTCTTGCATAATTTTAAATTTTATATAAAAGTAAATGAGTAGTTTTTACCAAACAAGACAATTCAACCATTATTGAAAGATTTTGAACTTATTATAGCATTACTTTTTTCAATTCTACCTAATAAAAAAAGGTCAAAAGCCTTTGGTCTTTCAACCTCCAACTTTCAACCTCTTTTATACTTTCCCCTCCTAACTTATAACTTAGTACCTACAACGTACAACTTCTTACCCTTGCACATTAGCGGAAAATACAGGACTCCAATTGCCCTTTTCGTTGCGGCTGTTTACCCAACGCATCCAATAATACACCATCAATCCTGCATCTGTGCCAGGAAAATCTGTTGCAAATACTGCATTGCCTGTTAAACCAATATAGGTTAGCTCGCTCGCAGAAACAGGTGTTGTACCCCCTATTTTTTGCCAAACTTCACAGGCACTTGTGCCGTGCGGGTGGGCGTGTTTGCCCGATACACTGTCTGCAAGGGTAATTACGTGGTGCAACCTTGCACAGCCGTCCACCTTTCCAATTGGTGTGCTTGTAGGCATTGAAACGTGTGGGTGGGCACCGCCTTTTTCAGGTATGTTAAACGTGTCCCTATCGGTTTGGGTCAACACGCTGTCGGGAAAATCCCCATAAATAATTCTCAAAATATCCTTCATCTTCCCAGCATCCACATCTTTGTTTGCCACCGTAGTAACGGTTTTGGTGGTGGCTGTGGTAGCCAATGGGTAATCGGTATTCCAATTAGACAAACAGGTTAAAGCCGTTGCCTTGTTGGGTACACTTATCAACAACCTTGCAAAATTGAGCAAGATATAAGCAACCACCACATTGAAGTAGGTGTTTAATGTTGCTTCCTTATCTGGAAAATGTGCCATTATTAATTAATTTAATTGTTTATAATCGGTTGTGTCCATTGTAACCAAAACCACTGAAATCCTTTATCACAAAGCCTTTCGGGCTGTTTTCCTTGTTTAATAAGCCCATTCCCTTGCTTGGTTCTGTCATTCCCTCGCTTGGTTCTGTCATTCCCTCGCTTGGTTCTAACGTTCCCTTGCTTGGTTCTGTCAACCACTTGCTTGGTTCTAGCGTTCCCTTGCTTGGTTCAGTCGCTCACTTGCTTGGTTCTGTCACTCCCTTGCTTGGTTCTAAGACAGATTCGCTCAAGGAATTAGCCCACAAACTATGGCGGATCTATCGTGCCTGTGGCAAAAAACAATTTGAGTGCAGATGGAAAAGTAGTTTTATCTAAAGGAAGATAAGAATTGTGTAATAAGGTGGAAAGATGGCTTCGGCAAGCAGTTTTTAGAATAAGGTGGTGAAAGTGCGGTGTGGTAAAAAGGATAAGTGGAATGACTAAAATAAGTGTGATTCGGAAAAGGTGCGGACTAAAACCCATCCACGTAAAGAACGGTGGCGGTGTGGAAGCAATCTGCGGTATTTTTCTGTTTAATAACATCCTGAAATGAAACTAACAGAAGCAATATTATAAACTAAAAAAGGTTGTTAACATTGCTGCTAATAACCTTTTCAATATTTTAAAAATTATGTGGGGATGTGGTCTCTTCTAAAAATGCCAGTGACTCTGTATTCCTAGAATAACAAACCCTGTAACCAACATATTTGCCAAAGCTAAAGGAATCATCTTTTTCCAGCCTAAATCCATCAATTGGTCATATCTAAATCTTGGTATTGTCCACCTAATCCACATAAATAAGAAGATAAACATTACCACTTTTGTCATTAACACCACCAAACCAACTACCGCAGCAAGACCAGGATTAGTAAGATGGCTACTAATAAATGGCAAATCGTAACCACCAAAGAACATCGTAGCCATAATGGTACTACTAATAAACATATTGATGTATTCGGAAAATAGGTAGAACCCTAGTTTCATAGAAGAATATTCCTGATGATAACCGAAGTTTAATTCATTTTCTGCCTCAGGCAAATCAAAAGGTGTACGGTTACACTCTGCCAAAGCACAAATAAAGAAAATAAGGAACCCTAGCGGTTGATACACTATATTCCAAATATGCCCCACTTGTTGTTCTACAATAGAACGCAAACTAAGTGAACCTGTAATCATTAATAAAGCAATCAAAGATAAACCCATCGCCAATTCGTAACTTATTGCTTGGCTTGCACCCCGCAAAGCAGCCATTAGAGAGAACTTGTTGTTACTTGCCCAACCACCAATCATTACTCCATAAACACCCATACTAACAACAGCAAAAACATACAGCATACCAATATTTACATCAGCAATCTGTAAATCTACGGGATGTCCCATCACCTCAATAGTTCCACCCCAAGGCACAACAGCACAAGTCATTAATGCGGCAGTCATGGCCAATCCTGGTCCAAGTATAAACAACCATTTATTGGCATGAGTTGGTATTATTTCTTCTTTAGTAATTAATTTAAGACCATCTGCCAATGGTTGAAACAAACCAAACGGTCCGGCTCTTTCTGGGCCTGGTCTATCCTGAAGGATAGCAGCTACCTTTCTTTCTGCAAATGTTGTATATAATGCAATGCCCAAACTTGCGAATATGATGATTGCAATGAGTATCAATTTCTCTATTAATAAAAACCAGTCTAATGCAAGTATTGTCATAATAATCTTTAAATTAGTCAGTTAAATCTATCTAGCATTAAAATTAGTTGAATGAGCAGGGCCATTAATCAAACTCAACTCAATTTCGGGTTTATTCACATCACTCTCATGATGAATATTCAATAATAGGTGTGGTGCACGACCATCATTTACTGCTTTAAATGTTTCTGTTGGCTTCACAGTGTGCACATAATGACCTTGAGAGATAACAGAATGTCGGCTAATTTCTCTCGGACCTTCAATGACCCAATCGCTAGAAAGTTTCTTTTCAAAACGACATTCATTACAAATCCATTCTTCCACTTCACCCCATTCATCTTTACGTGCAGTAACCCTAAATACCTCTTCTCCTCTATTCCACAAAGTAACTTTACCGCTACATTTAGGACAATCTCTGTGTGCATCCATTGGTTTCAAGAACCAAACACGGTTTTTGAAGCGGAAAGTCTTATCTGTCAATGCACCTACTGGGCATACATCAATAACGTTTCCTATAAAATCATTATCTAAACTCTTCTCAATAAAAGTGGCAATTTCGGCATGATCACCCCTATCTAAAACACCGTGAACCCTGTTTTCTGTTAGTTGATCCGCGGTAAAAACACAACGGAAACACATAATGCAGCGCGTCATGTGTAATTGTATGTAAGGACCTAAATCGTGTTTCTTGAAAGTACGGCGTTGAAACTCGTAACGAGTAGCTTCCTTACCGTGTTCGTAGCTTAAATCTTGTAGATGACATTCACCCGCTTGGTCGCAAATAGGACAATCTAAAGGATGATTCAATAGTAGAAATTCAACGATTCCTGCTCTTGCATCCACCACTTTAGGACTCGTAATATTTTTAACTTCCATCCCGTCCATAACGGTAGTTCTACAACTAGCAACCAATTTTGGCATGGGGCGAGGGTCTTTTTCAGAACCTTTTGAAACTTCTACTAAACAGGTACGGCACTTACCACCACTACCTTTTAGTTTACTGTAAAAACACATAGCAGGTGGCGCAACCTCTCCACCAATTTTACGGGCAGCTTCCAAAATGGACGTTCCTGCTGGAACATCTATCGTAATATTATCAATGGTTACCTTAAATAATTGTTGCTCGCTCATATACTTTTACTATGCTGTTACAGGAACGTGAATTGGGTCGGCATAATGTGCCAAACCAAAGTTTCTTATTTGTGCTTCCTGCGGGTTAGTAATATGCCATTCGAATTCATCCCTAAAATGTCTAATGGCAGCAGCCACTGGCCAAGCAGCAGCATCACCTAATGGACAAATAGTGTTTCCTTCTATTTTTCTTTGAATATCCCATAAAAGATCAATGTCCGACATTTTTCCTTTTCCAGTATCTATATTCTTCAAAATCTTTTCCATCCAACCAGTACCTTCACGACAAGGACTACATTGACCACAACTTTCATGGCGGTAGAATCTTGCTAAAGTGTACGTATGTTTAACCACACATTGGTCTTCATCCAAAACAATAAATCCACCACTACCCATCATTGAACCAGTTGCAAAACCACCATCACTCAAACTTTCATAGTTCATGTAACGCGTTTCTCCTTTAGCTGTCTTCAATAATAAATTGGCAGGAAGAATGGGCACTGATGATCCGCCTGGAATGCAAGCTTTTAGCCTTTTTCCATTAGGGATACCACCGCAATATTCATCGCTATAAATAAATTCTTCCACGCTAATAGTCATATCTATTTCATAAACACCAGGTTTATTAATATTACCACAAGCAGAAATTAGTTTTGTACCAGTAGAACGACCCACCCCAATCTTAGCATATTCTTCACCACCCATTTTAATGATGGGTACTAAAGCAGCCAAGGTTTCTACATTGTTTACTACGGTTGGTCTATCCCAAACACCCTTGATAGCAGGGAATGGCGGTTTAATTCTTGGGTTACCACGTTTGCCTTCAAGGCTTTCAATTAAGGCAGTTTCCTCACCACAGATGTATGCCCCAGCACCACGTTGAACATATATTTCACAATCAAAACCAGTTCCTAAAATATTCTTACCTAAAAATCCAGCTGCTTTTGCTTCTCTAATGGCCTCTTCGAGAATATCCGGAATCCAAGCGTATTCACCTCTTATATAAATATAAGTAGCGTTTGAACCTAGTGCAAAAGAAGAAATGATTAAACCCTCTATTAGTAAATGGGGCAAAAACTCCATCAAGTATCTATCCTTAAAAGTACCCGGTTCACTTTCGTCTGCATTACAAACTAAATGGCGAGGAACACCCTCTGGTTTTGCAATAAAACTCCATTTCATACCAGTAGGGAAACCAGCACCACCACGACCACGCATACCACTTTTCTTCAATTCCTCTACAATGGCTTCGGGACTCATTTCCTTTAAAGCTTTTTCCAAAGCAGTATAACCGCCTTCACGACGATAGACTTCGTAAGTACGAATGCCTTGAATGTGAGCCTTGTCTAATAATAATTTTATTGCCATATACTGATGCTTGTAAAGCCTATATCCGAAATTATTTCACTATACCATCAACATTTTCATTGGATGCAAAGTCCTCGAAAAAGGATTCAAAACTAATCCAATAGATTCCAAAGTAGTTGCCCCTAACAATGGCGTATCACCTTCTTCGCCATAAACAACTGGAGCAGGACCTCCCTCTCCCTCAAATTCAAAATAAGCCGAACTTATTTTTCGCTTAATAATTGTTCCATCAGTTAAAGAAAAACTCATTTCTTTATATGGTTCAATATCCAACTCATCTAATATCTTACCAGGAACCAAACTATAAACTGTACCACTATCAACCAAAAAATCTACATCCGCAAATTTAATAGACTTCCTATGTTCTCTTACTCTTAAAATAGCATTTGTAATTCCCATAATTAGTAATCTAAAGCTATAAAAAGAACCTTTTATTGTTATTGAAGTGGCAACTTAACAGCCTGTCTTCCTATTAACTTCCATTCCTTATCCTCGCTTACCCATGTTTGAACAACTGCTAATTTTAAGGGTGATGTTTTGCCATCCTTCAAATTTTCTGTTGCTGTAATAATATGCCTAACAACAACTGTTTTTTTGTGTATAATAAAAGTAGTAACTTCTGTTTTAACATCTGAATAAGAGGAAGCATTTGCCAATACGTTCTTAATCATTTCTTGTCTATTCTCTACTTTTCCACTAGAATGACAATAAATTACTTCTTTACCTAATAATTTTTCTAAAGATGTACTATCTTTTTTTACAAATATTGCATTGTTAAGTGCTTGTACTTTTTGGGTTATTATTTTTTCGAAAGACTCTTGTGCTTGAACAAGAAGCCCACTAAAACAAACCAAAAGAAGTATTAGTATCTTTTTCATAATCATTTAATTGTTCAATGCTGCTTTATTTCTACATTCTTCAACTATCTCATCTACTCTTTGCTTGGTAAGGTGTTCTCTGTAAAACTTACCCAACTGCATCATTGGCGCATAACCGCAAGCACCCAAACATTCTACTGTTTTTAAAGTAAATAAACCATCAGCAGTTGTTTCACCCGGTTTAATGCCTAGTTTCTCTGTGATATAAGCAATGATGTCATCACAACCTCTAACCATACATGGCCCCGTTTGGCAAACTTCAAACATATATTTCCCAACTGGTTTAGTGTTGTACATACTGTAAAAAGTAGCTACCTCATAAACTTCAATTGGCGTGATTGTTAATAATTCAGCAACATAATTCATTGTTTCTGCACTTAACCAACCACCAAATTCTTCTTGTGCCAAATGCAATAACGGTAATAAAGCACTTTTTTGTTTGCCCTCGGGATAGCGAGCTATTATCTCACTAACTTTTGCCAATTTATCTTCTGAAAATTTCATTTATCAATTTCTTTAATCAAAATTAAGCATCCAACTCACCTGCTATCAAATTCAAACTACTCATGGTTATAATTGCATCACTCAACATTCCGTTCTTGGTTAATTCTCCATAAGCTTGATAATAGATAAAGCAAGGTCTACGGAAGTGCAAACGGTAAGGAGTGCGTCCTCCATCACTTATAAAATAAAATCCTAATTCCCCATTGCCCCCTTCTACACTTTGGTAAACCTCTCCTTTAGGGATAGCCGTTTCGCCCATTATTATTTTAAAATGCCATATTAATGCTTCCATTTTAGTGTAAACATCTTCTTTCTTAGGCAAATAAAATTCAGGAACATCTGCATGGTAAACTTCTGCTTCTGCTCCCTTAAACTCTTGAACTTTTTTGTAAGCTTGCTCAATAATGCTAAGACTCTGCCACATTTCTTGATCTCTTACCAAAAATCTATCGTAATTATCACCTGTTTTACCAACTGGAACACTAAAATCAAAATCTTCGTAACTACTGTAAGGTGAATGTACACGAACATCGTAGTCAACGCCCGCTGCTCTAAGGTTTGGACCCGTAAAGCCATAGTTCAAAGCTCTTTCTGCACTAATACCGCCGGTTTTTTGAAGCCTATCCATAAATATCCTGTTACGGATAAATAAGTCACCAAACTCTTTTAACACCTTTGGATATTCTCTTAAGAACTTTTCTAATTTATTGAACGCTGTGGCATTAAAATTTCTTTCAAAACCACCCACACGACCAATATTAGTTGTTAAACGAGATCCACATATTTCTTCGTAAATTTCATAAATCAACTCACGATATTGCATTACGTAAAGAAAGCCGGTGTATGCACCGCTGTCCACACCTACAATTGAATTACAAATCAGGTGATCTGAAATCCTAGCCAATTCCATGATAATAATCCGTAGGTAATCAACCCTTTTTGGCGTCTTTATTTTGAGTAGTTTCTCGCAGGTAATATGCCAACCCATGTTATTAATAGGACTGCTGCAATAGTTAAGTCGGTCGGTTATTGGTGTAATTTGATAAAGGGGTCTTCTTTCTGCTAATTTTTCGAATGCACGGTGAATATATCCTACCGTTTGTTCGGAACTAACAATACGTTCACCATCTAATTCAAGGATATTCTGAAAGACACCGTGTGTTGCAGGGTGCGTAGGCCCCAAGTTCAAGGTGGTTGTCTGTCTTTCTATCGAGCCTTCCGGCAGTTTTACATGATGATCCATAAGCGATGTTCCATTGAAGGAACTCTTTTATATTTCTTTTTTTAACGTAATACCTAAAGCCTATTGCTTATTTCCTAAAGCCTATTGTCAATTTCCTAAAGCTTATTGCTTATTTCCTAAAGCTTATTGCTTATTTCCTAAAGCCTATTGTCTATTTCCTAAAGCTTATTGCCTATTTCCTAAAGCTTATTGTCCATTTCCTAAAGCTTATTCTCTATTTCCTAAAGCTTATTGTCCATTTCTTAAAGCTTATTGCCTATTTCCTAAAGCTTAATTCTTATAACCTATACCAACTACCCCCTACCAAACATCTCATCATCTTTATCTATTCTTGTTTGATCTTCTAATGGATATTCTTTTCTTAAAGGAAAATAGTCCATTTCATCAACATTCAAAACCCTTTTTAAATTAGGATGTCCTATAAAGTTTACCCCAAAGAAATCATAAGTCTCTCTTTCCATCCAATTAGCTGCTTCAAATAATTTACAGGCAGTAAAGATATCGGGTGTATTAATATCAGTAAACACTTTAAACCTTAAGCGAACATTTTCAACCAAATTATGCAAATGATACACCACAGCCAATTCTCTTCCTATTTGATTAGGATAATGAACCGCCGTTAAATCTGTCATAAATTGAAAACTTAAAGAGGGTTCATCGTACAAAAACTGCAATACTTTTAAATTTATCTCTTTGGGAGATTCGAAAGAAAGCATACTATATGTTTCCTCAAAGTTGGTAACTTGTTCACCAAACTTATCCGTAAGCTTTTCTTGTATATATGAATTAGTTATTGCCATTTTATTCTATTCCGTAGCTGTTTAATAAGGCTTTGTATTGTTCACCATTTCTTCTTCTCACACTTTCTTGTCCTACTAAATCTTGTATACGCATAAATCCATCAATGATAGCTTCTGGTCTTGGAGGGCAACCTGGTACATATACATCTACTGGTATTACCTGATCGATTCCTTGTAAAACACTGTAAGTATCAAAAATACCACCACTACTTGCACATGCTCCTACTGCAAGAACCCAACGAGGTTCTGCCATTTGAAGGTAAACTTGTCTAAGAACAGGACCCATCTTTTTAGAAATCGTTCCCATCACCATGATTAAATCGCATTGGCGAGGAGAAAAACCTACTCTTTCTGCGCCAAATCTAGATAAATCGTAATGCGAAGCCATTGTAGCCATAAATTCAATTCCACAACAAGAGGTAGCAAAAGGCAAAGGCCATATAGAGTTAGCGCGAGCCATACCTACAACATCACTCATTTTGGTAGTAAAGAAACCTTCACCAGCAAAGCCAGGAGGAGGTGCACCAACAGCATCTGCAATATTTGCTTTTTTTGCATTAATATTAAAACGTACTGGACGCATAAATTATTCTTTTTAATGTTGATTAAAGATTAATTAGTATAAATAACCCAATCAAACTTAAATTGTTGTTATTAATCTTCCCAATTTAAAGCCCCTTTCTTAATGATATATGTAAACCCTATTAAAAAGAAACCAACAAATAGTAATACCTCAATAAAACCTGCCCATCCTAAACTTTTAAAATTAACCGCATAAGGGTAAAAGAAAATAACCTCTACATCGAATAAAACAAAAAGGATAGCCACCAAGAAATATTTTATTGCCATGGGTTGTCTTGCATCACCATGGGTAGGTATACCACTTGTAAATGTTTCTAATTTATCTTTTGTTTGTCGCTTAGGCCCTACCAATGCCGACATCCCAATCATGGTTGCAACAAAGCCTGCTGCAAAAATTAACTGTATAGCAATAGGTAAATAACTGGCTGCTGAGGTGTCTTTTACATCAAGTAATAAGTTTAGCCAAGTCATAATAATAACGTTTGAACGTGACAAAAATAAGGTTAGTGAAGATATAAATTAAAAAACCCTTCAATAAAGAAGGATTTTTTGCAAATTTTATCTTTGTGGCTACTAATTATCCTCCAATTTAATTAATTTACTAGCTAGATAAACTTATTTTGATACATTCAATTTAATTGTTAGGGATAAATATTTTGAAATTAACTAATAAAGTCTCACCACTCCATCTATAACATAGCGTGGGTAAAAACCTAATACATTAATCAGCACCCTTTTCTAAAGAGATTTACAAAGTAAAGGAGCATAATAAAAAAAGAAGTATTTTGATGAATCGTTTAAAGAAAGTTACAAACATTGGTATTTAACATACATAAAAATTATTATTGGTTGTTGCTACATCCCCAATAAGAAACTTTTGACTTTATAGTTTGATCAAAAAAACATTCTCTTGTAAGTTAAATGAGCACTAAAAGCTTCAAATTTTGAGTACTCCTACACCAAGTGGATAATATATACCTACCAAGCACCCACTAAATAGTTTTGAATGTATGATAATTGGGGATTAAATTTCTATTACCATATCAGCATCCCAATTATATTTACACTTACAAAAACAAGAATAAACACACCCATGAAGATAATTTCATACCTAACTCTATTTGGTTTTGTAATAGCACTATTTGCATGTAAAAATATTAATGTAATTTCGAAAGGAAATTTAAGCCCTAATACTAGTTATACCTACAGCTATTATAAATATTTAGACCTAAGTAAAAACCAGAAAGACCACTATTTTGTAGGCTGCAGGGTTTATGAAGCTGAAATAATTAAGAGAGATTCTGGCAAAATGGAGAAGTTTGTTTTTTACTCCTGTTCTCCCACTTTGCCTGTTAAAATAACTTACGCTCATGGAAGGCATAATAAAATTACCGACTATTCTTATCTTATGTCGGATTTATCGACAGATGCTTTGGATACCTTAACAGATAATGAAAAGAAACTTTTCGAAATATTGGACAATAAAAAAGGCGAGGACGATTATACTTTTTATTCAGGTATAAAGGGATTTAAAAAGCCTGATTCCACCATGCATTTCTCTAGCATGTATCGTTAATATTTGGATAAACCAACTTTCTTATTTATTGCTTTTTATATTACTTTGTAATAATGTTACAATTAAGGGAACTCTCTTTGCTTCAGTTTAGAAATTACAACCAAATACATTTTCATTTTAAAGAAGCTGTCGTGGGTATATGTGGATTGAATGGCAGCGGAAAAACCAATTTACTTGATGCCATCTATTACTTAGGATTCACAAAAAGCTATTTTACCCGTAATGATGCGCAGAATGTTCAACATGGAAGGGCAGGTATGCGCTTACAAGGAACTTTTGAATTAAACAATGAAAACCAAAATGTACTTTCTATTCTAAGAGAGAATAACAAAAAAGAGTTTAGCCTAAACAGTGAAGAGTATAAGAAATTTAGCGAACATATTGGCAAATTACCCTGTGTGATGATTGCCCCCGATGATGTTGAATTGATTATTGGTGGCAGTGAGGAAAGAAGGAAGTTTATAGATACTATTTTATCGCAGATTGATAGAGATTATTTGTTGAATCTAATAGACTACAATAAAATATTACAACAACGTAATAGCCTTTTAAAACAAACTACCGAAAACAATTATTTAAATAACGACTTGCTACAGGTATTTAATGTACAACTCTCCCAAAAAGGGGAGTGGATACACATTGAACGTACCAAATTTCTACAAGATTTTCTACTACTTGCACACGAGTATTATTTAAGAATTGCAGGCAAAGATGATTTAGTTTTTTTAAGTTATGAAAGCGACTTACAACGTGGTAATATGTTGCAATTATTAGAATCTAATTTACAAAAAGATAGCTTTTTACAACGTACAACCATTGGTACACATAAAGATGACCTGATAATTAAAATGGGTGATTGTTCCTTTAAAAATGAAGCTTCACAAGGGCAAAGAAAAAGTTTATTGTTTGCGCTAAAATTAGCCGAATGGCAAACATTAAAACTAAAAAAGGGCTTTACCCCTATTCTATTAATGGATGATATTTTTGAAAAGCTTGATGAAAGAAGGATGCACAACTTATTAAAATGGGTTTGTACTGAAGGTGATGGGCAGGTTTTTATAACAGATACCCATGCAGATAGATTACAGCAACAATTGAAAAATTTAAAAATAAATTATCAATTAATTGAGTTGTAAACTTGCACTTATATTTGCTTTATGGGAGAGTATAGCATTGGTGAGGCACTAAAAAATATGATAAGTAAGAGTAATTTACGCAATGGTATTCGTGCCGTACAAATAGAAGAAGTGTGGGAGAAAATAATGGGTAAAACCATTGCTAAATATACCGAGAAGATAAAAATAATTAATCAAACCCTCTTCATTACTACCTATATGGGTCCATTAAAAAATGAATTAATGTACCAAAAGCCACAAATTATAGAGCGAATTAATGAAGCCTTTGGAGAGAAAGTAATAGTACAAGTTGTTATTGAATAGATTTCTAGGCATAATCTTCCCAAATCCATTTTACTTGTTGTTTGGCATTTGCTTCGTTATTAAACATCTCCAACAAAATTTTCTTTCTTAATTTAATATGGTCGGTGGTAAAGGGTTGTTCTTTTAATTTTAAAATTATTTGTTTAAACTCATTAGCGTCATTAGCAATATAACAAGCATCTTCTAAACCACTACCCACTACAGTCGCATCATTTACCAAACAATGTCTACCATTATAAAGGGCATTTAATAGTTTTAGTTTAATACCACTTGTATGGTACGAGGGTAGAATATTAATCTGAGCTTTTGCAATCATATCCTGCATTTCTTTTTCGCCCGGATTGGCAACAATACAAGTGTTAAGTCGTTCGTAAGCCAAAGCTTGTAACTTTTTAGATGGATTTTTACCAGCTACAACAAAAGGTACATCTATCTTACTAAATACCTTACTCAATAACCAAATAGCTGCCCTTTCATTTACTTCCACACTTAAATCTGCTTGGTATAAACAAAAATGCCCCAATCCTAAAGGACTATTTATTTGCCAAGTAGGAGGCAAGTACAAGGGTAAATAATCAATTGTTTTACAGCCAAAGTCTTTTCTAAACAAGCCTACATCTTTATGAGTAACACCCCAATAAGCGGTTGCCTTGTGTGCAATTGCATGTTCGTACCTTTTTAGTAGAGTACTTTCTCTTAAATAATAAATTTTCTTTAATAGCGAAAAGGTAGAACAATATAGCTCATAATAATATTGGTATTCTACATTGTGAATCCTTACAAAGGTTTTTCTATTAGTAAACCGGGCATCATTCAATAAATAAGTACAATGAATACCTTCCATAAAAATGGGGTAGTTGTCTTTTAATAAATTATCTAACAACAATTCATTTTTCCTACTAGCCACAATATATGGTAAGCAGTTAGATACTCCCTTATGCCCTTCGTGCCTTTCATAATAATCTACCGATACACAATATTTATTTAGTTCATCCTGTTTACCTCTACCATAATCAAAGCAATGTAAATGAATTTTTACCCCTTGTTGCTGTAAAGCAGGAAGCTTATAAAACAAATCAAACACACCGCCATAGTCTACGGGGTAGGGTACATTTAATGTGATGATATGTAAGTGTTTTTCCAATATTGTACTGTATTCTATACTATTTGTTTCCAAAAGCCAATGAGGCTTTTTTCTTCTTCATCCCAATTCAATTTGTTGCGGGCTTCAATGGCATTATCCTGCAATTGTTTGTATAATACAGTATCTCCCAGCAATTTGTTCAATCCATTAGCAATTGTTTCTATTGAAGTGTCAGGTATAAGATAGGCAAAGGGATGATTCTTTACAATAACAGCATACTCGGGATAGTTAACACATAACTGAGGTATACCTGCCATCATATAATCGAAAAAACGATTTGCTAATGAATAATATTGGTTCATTCCTGTAGATTCAAATAGCATCACCCCTAAATGACTTTGTTGTGTAATTTGTAGTAAATCTTGTGGTTGAACAGCTCCTTTAAATATAACTTTATCCTCTACTCCATGCTTTTTAACCAAAGTCTTTACTTCATTTAAAAAGTTACCAACCCCACAAATAAGCAATTGCGCATTCACACTTTTCATAGCAGGTATCAGGGTTTCAAAGCTTCTTCCTTCATTTACTGCCCCTTGATAAATAATAGTGTGGGTATTAAATTTACTCGTTACTAGTAAATCTTTTTTTAAGGGTAAGTTTCTTACAACAGAATAATCAGCACCATATCTCCGTTTAAATTCCTCTTTTATAAACACATTTACGGTGTAACCCATTTTAAACTTAGGTACTGCAAACTGTTCAATCGTTAACCAAAACTTGTAAATAAAAATACGAGTAACTATTTCTTTTTGTTCCGTAAACAATTCATGTGCATCATAAATCCTTGGCTTCTTTTTAATGATTGAAACTAATAAAACAGGAATAATCGTATCTAAATCAATAGCGCAATAAGCATCTGCTTTAATAGATAATAAATAGAGGAATAGCCTAATATTATATTCAGCATAAAATAAAATTCCTTTGGAGAATAAGCAATTCAATCTCTTTTGATTAAATGGAAGATTGTTTAATGCAATAGAGTTTTTTAGTTTTCTTCCCACCAATACCACTTCATACCCCGCTTTTGAAAGCGATGTACAAATCCGTTGCATCCGTTGGTCGTAGGTTAAATCGTTGGTTACTGTAAGAAATATTGTAGGCAATTTTTTATGTATTATAGTAGAATTGATATTACTAGTTGGGTATTGATAATGGAGGGTATCCATCTTTTTTACCACAATAAACACTAATTGAGTAAAGGCAAAAAATACAAATCGTTTAAAGTGGGTTAGATAAACTCTACATTAAACTTTTGTGTTAATTGTTTAAACTTTTGTGTTGCTTGCGGTAAAGTAACCCGAGTAGTAACAAATTATTTAATGCGAATTAACTAAATAATATCAAATAATAGTCATTTACAATTGATTAATCACCACCATAAGGTTACTTACTAAGCACATGTTAATAAGTATCCCATTTTTTTTATGCCTTAATAGTTGAAATTCGCTTTCGTTCGATTTATTTGTGTACTATGGCTAAAGAAAAGGTAGAAAATAGGGTTTATGAGAATGAAACGGGTGTACAAGGTCAATATAAAAACTGGTTTTTAGATTATGCCTCTTATGTAATTCTTGAGCGTGCCGTACCTGCGGTTGAAGATGGACTAAAGCCTGTGCAACGTAGAATTCTTCATGCTATGAAGGAAATGGATGATGGTAGGTTTAATAAGGTGGCCAATATTATAGGGCAAGCAATGCAATACCACCCGCATGGCGATGCAAGTATTGGGGATGCTTTGGTTAATTTGGGTCAAAAAGATTTATTAATAGATACACAAGGTAATTGGGGGGATATACGAACAGGAGATTCTGCAGCTGCCCCCCGTTATATAGAAGCGCGATTAAGCAAGTTTGCATTAGAGGTTGCTTTTAATGCGAAAACTACCGAATGGCAATTAAGTTATGATGGGCGTAAGAATGAGCCTGTTACTTTACCCATGAAGTTTCCTTTACTTTTGGCGCAGGGTGTTGAGGGTATTGCTGTAGGATTATCAACCAAAATTCTTCCACATAACTTTTGCGAAATTATAGATGCGGCTATTAAATATCTAAAAGGAAAACCTTTTGAATTGTATCCAGACTTTCAAACGGGAGGCATGGTAGATGTTTCCAATTACAATGAAGGTAAGCGTGGGGGTAAGGTAAAAGTTCGTTGTATAATAGAAGAACTAGACAAAAAGAGTTTAATTATTCGTGATGTTCCTTTTGGGGTTACAGTTACACAACTGTGCGAAAGCATTACGAAAGCAAATGAAGCTGGTAAAATTAAAATTAAGAAGTTAACTGAGTTTACTGGTAAAAATGTTGAAGTTCAAGTTGATTTAGCACCCGGCATCTCTTCGGATATTACCATTGATGCACTATATGCTTTTACCGATTGTGAGGTAAGCGTATCGCCCAATGCTTGTATTATTCAAGGTGATAAGCCTAGGTTTGTGGGTGTACAGGAATTATTAACCGTTTCTGTTGATAAAACCAAAGCCTTATTGAAACGAGAGTTAGAAATTCGCCTTGGTGAATTGAATGATAAATGGCATTATACCTCCTTAGAAAAAATATTCTTTGAAGAGAAAATATATAAAGAATTAGAACAAAAGCATGAAACCTGGGAAACAGTTATTGAAGCGATTGAAAAAGCATTTGTTCCTTTTCAACCTATGCTTAAAAGACTAGTAACTCGAGAAGATGTTTTAAAACTTACCGAGAAACCTGTAAGACGTATTTATAAGCTAGATATTGAGGAACTTAACAACCAGATTAGGGGCATTGAAGAGGATATCAATCAGGTGGAACATCACCTTAATCACCTGAATGATTATGCCATTGCTTACTACGATAATTTGTTAAAGAAATATGGTAAGGGAAGAGAAAGAAAAACAGAGATAAAACTGTTTGATACCATCAGTATTCAACAGGTTGCTATTGCCAATGTAAAACTATATGTAAACAGGGTGGAGGGTTTTATTGGTACGTCATTAAAGAAGGAAGAGTTTTTATTTGATTGTAGCGACATTGACGACATCATCATTTTTACCAAGCGTGGTATTATGAAAGTGGTGCGTGTAGGCGATAAAGTATTTGTAGGTAAAGACATCTTGCATATTGCCATCTTTAAAAAGAATGACGAGCGTACTACCTATAACATGATTTATTTGGATGGAGAGACCGGAAACAGTTATGCAAAACGTTTTAATGTAACAGGCATTACGCGCGATAAAGACTACGATCTTACGAAAGGGCATGAAAAAAGTAAGGTGCATTATTTTACTGCCAATGCCAACGGAGAAGCAGAAGTTGTAAAAATTATGTTGAGTCCTAATTGTACGGCGCGTAATAAAGAAATGGAATATCTATTTGAAGAATTAGAAATAAAAGGAAGAAGTAGCCAAGGTAATACGGTTACAAAATATCCCATAAAGACGGTTAAATTTAAAGAAGCGGGTAGGAGTACCTTAGCTGGAAGAAAATTATGGTTTGATGACCAGTTTGGACGGTTGAATGTTGATGATAAGGGCACTTATTTAGGCACTTTTGAAGGGGATGATAAGCTAATTATCATGTATACAAATGGTGAGTACGAAATAACAGATACCGAACTTACGCAACGCTTTGATTCGGATAAGATTATTTTGATAGAACGTTTTAATCCCAATAGGGTGTTTACAGCAGTTTATTTAGACAATGCCAAACAGCAGTTTAATGTAAAAAGGTTTAAGATTGAAACCACTACCCTAAAAAACAAATATCTCTTTATCAAAGAGGGAGATGGAAATAGGTTAGAGGCAGTTACTTCTATTGAAGAGCCTATTTTGTCGGTAAAGTCTGGAACAGGTATTCATACAAGTCAAAGTAAGTTTAAAATAGCCGATATGGTCGAATTAATGGGATGGCGTGCAATTGGTGCCAAGTTAATGAACTTTTCTAGTACCACAGAAATGGAATGGGAGGAGATGCCAAAGGAGGAAAACCCACAACCAGAATTGTTTTAAAACCCTAATAAGTAATTACAAATATTTATTATTCTGTGATTAGTATCAAACGCTGGTTAAATAATTATACCAACTTGTTAGGTTGCAAGTTGGGAAGGGATTATTATCGTTCCAAATTAGTAATGGGATACGTGGAAACATCAAAAATAGAGTTGCACTTCCTACCGCTATAAGCCCCCAATCTGAACCCAATAGAAAGACATTGGAAATTCCTAAAGAAAACAGTGATTAAAAACAACTACACAAAAGACACAAAGGTTTTTAAGCAAAATTTAAAAGAATTTTTTTAAAATTTAGAACAATACGAACAAAAGCTTGAATCGCTAATCAATACCAAATTTCATATTATAAAACAGCCTTAAGATTTGTTGCAATCCTGATTGCTTTGAGCATACCTAAAGTTAAAGGCCCCATCCATTGCAGGGATATCTTGAAAAGGGTATAACCAACGCCCCAAAAGAAAGCGGCGAGTAGGGGAAGGATGATGGACTGTATATCGAAAGTTATATTCTTTGAGTTTGAATTATTCTTGAGCGCAATTAAAAAGACGCCTATTGCGGCAATAACGAGGCTGATTAGATGTTTGGATAAAAAGACTTCACCAAAGAAAACAACTGCCGTAACTATACCAAATACATTGATGGAAGAAAGTGATACTGAAACTGCTACTTTCTTATATTTTAAGGAGGGAACGAAACAAACTAACCCTAAACTGCAAACGATGCAGACTAGTAGGGTTTGTAACCAGTGATAATTTGATAATATTGATTTGTCAAGATGAACGAGTGTAGCTAGGTTGTTTGTTGTTTGTAAAATTATCCAAAGGGTAAATAATAAGACTACACCTATAAACCCTCTGTAAAAGATGGCTTCTTGAAAAGAGAAACCTGCCTTTTCTAGTTTACGCCAGTAAGCATTGCTTACACCAAAGCAAGTGGCACTTATTAAAGGATAAATAAAAGCAGCATTTGTCAAGGTAATAAGTGGTTTAAAATTTTAATTGTTGTTTATTTTCACCTCCAACTATCGGAGGTCTTAACACAGTCACTAAATGATAAATGGACACATGTTTGGTATAAAAGTCTAGTTTTTAAATGATACTTGAAACCTATTACTAGCACCATTCAATAGCGAATATAGGATTTTATTTCAGGGAGTATATTTGGTTTTGTTACTATAGGGTACACGCTGTATTGTTTGGGTGCATATTTATTGTATTGTTTGGCATGCTTTGTTATTTCTAGCCCTTTTTCTTTTGTAAAATTTTATAGAGTTAGCTTTCTATTTTCCGATTGCTATCTTGCTTGCACAACAATAAAGCAGATGGTTTTTATATCAATCCAACCACATTGTCATTTTTTTAACAGTTTGGTTGGCAAAAAATCTAGGAATTATACAACAAATAACCAGAATTGTATAACATTTAAATCCTTACCCACCATCACCTTTACACCCTAATAAAACGGTAGTTATGAAAAAGGTTTTATATTTCTATATCTTCAAAAAAGCTTTCCTTTATATACCCCCGTCGCGATAAGGTGCTGAATAGGGTGTCCCCGATTCTAAATAAGGTGTCCCCGATTCTAAATAAGGTGTCCCCGATTCTAAATAGGGTGTCCCCGATTCTAAATAGGGTGTCCCCAATTCTAAATAGGGTGTCCCCGATTATGAATAGAGTGTCCCCGATTATGAATAGAGTGTCCCCGATTCTAAATAGGGTGTCCCCGATTATGAATAGGGTGTCCCCAATTCTAAATAGGGTATCCCCAATTCTGAATAGGGTGTCCCGGATTCTAAATAGGGTATCTCAGATTCTGAATAGGGTGTCCCTTAATTACAACATAAAATCTACAATTCAGCACCCGCACTCCTATTTTTAATACAATTTATATTTAACTTCTTAAAATTTTAATCATGTATAAAGCAATTATCGATTTTTCAAAATTTCCAGATGTAGATGTTTTGGATGTTTCTAATAAGGCAGTTAAAGCCTTAACATTAAATACTACTTTTAAATTTACTACTCAATTAACAGATACTACTGCCAAAACAATTACTTATGAAGATTCACTAGCAGCAATTGCAAGTGGCAATACGGCACTAATTACCAAAAAAAACGAAGACAAAGCCGTCCTTGTGGTTAGTTTGCGTGTTTTGGCAACAGAAGTAAACTTACAAGCAGAGGGTAATTTGGGTAAACTACAAACATCGGGTTTTCCGCTAGCAAAAGAAGCTAGTCACCAAATAATGACAGAAGTCGAAAATTTTAAAGTTTCATCTACCAATATTGTGGGTAATGTATTAATGACGGTAGATAAACCAACAACCTTCTCTACCCACGGAACCGTTTTTGCTTATTGGGATCCTGCAGTTGGCCCTGCCCCTGTGGATATTAACAAGTGGTTTCAACGTCATAGCAATGGTAATAGTATTACCCTTACCGGATTTATGGCTGCAGTGGAGTACCCATTTACGGCAGCGTATAAGGGTATTGATACAGACGCTTTGGTGTGGTGTGCAGTTGTTAATAAGATTTTGGGTAACTAGTTGTTAGTGGGTAGTGGGTAGAAAAAAGGGTAGTTATGATTAAATCATAACTACCCTTTTTAATATACCTGCATCACTCACTATTCAATTCTCTTTCCTATCCAGTATTTAACTACATCCTAAACTATTACCACAATTTAAACATTTATAACAAGTACCACTACGTACAGTAATATTTCCACAAACATTACAGCTTGGGGCATCACTCTGCATACTCTTTGCCGCAGCATTTACAGCATCCATAGCACCCATTTGTTTGGTTGACTCAGTATGCTGAAATCTTTGAGGTTGTAAAGTAGGCGTTGATGGGGTTATTTTAATTTCGCTTAATTCTGGCTGACCCAAAAATGTAAGATCTTGTTGTTCCCCACTATTAGATACTTCTGGTTTGTTTAGTACATGCACTAAATCGGTACGATCCAAATAATCGAAAGCCAACGCACGGAAAACAAAATCTATTAAAGAGGTGGTTGTCTTAATATTTGGATGATCTACCATTCCAGCTGGCTCAAACTTGGTAAATACAAACTTCTCTACAAACTCCTCTAATGGAACCCCATATTGCAAACCAACCGAAACGGCAATAGCAAAACAGTTCATCAAACTTCTTAATGTAGAACCTTCTTTAGCAAGATCTATAAATATTTCTCCTAAAGTACCATCCGCATATTCGCCCGTACGTAAGAATATTACCTGACCATTAATTTTTGCCTTTTGTGTATAACCCCTACGTTTTGCAGGTAAAGACTTACGTTCTACAATTCTAGATAATTCGCGTTTTAACTTAGTATCCGTAGAAGCGGTCATACGTTTGGTAACTTCTTCTAACAATTCTTCAACTGATAACGAAGCAAGGTTAACCATGTTGGTTGCTGGTTCTTGGTTAGTAGTTACTGTTTGCTCTTTAGTGATATCTTCTAACTTGGCACTTGTATCCTCAACCTTATCTTCTTTCTTTTTCTTGTCGGATTTATTGCTTAAAGGTTGCGATAACTTAGAACCATCACGATATAAAGCATTTGCTTTTAATCCTAATTCCCAACTCATCAAGTAACAATCTGCAATTTCTTCCACTGTAGCTTCATGAGGTAGGTTGATTGTTTTAGAGATGGCACCACTTAAAAAGGGTTGACAAGCAGCCATCATTCTAATATGTCCGTGGGCATGTATAAAGCGTTCACCTTTTTTACCACACTTATTTGCACAATCAAATACGGCTAAATCATTATCCTTTAAGTAAGGCGCACCTTCTACCGTCATAGAACCGCACACATAATCGTTAGCAGCATCTATTTCTTCATCAGAGAATCCTAAAGCTTCCAACATGTTAAAAGTCCAGTCATTAAACTGTTCTTCGTTAAAACCAAGACGCTTAAAACAATCTTCACCCAAACTAAAGCGGTTGAAAATAAACCCTATTTCAAAAGCAGATTTTGCTGCAGCATTTAGTTTGGTAATCTCTTCGGGCAAAAATCCTTTTGCAGCTAAAGAAGCTGGATTAATAAAAGGTGAACCCTCAAAAGTACCTGCACCAACTGCATACTTTTCAATAGCATCTATTTGACTTTTAGTATAACCCAACGTTTTTAATGCATTAGGTACTGCACCATTAATTATTTTAAAATAACCACCACCACTTAGTTTCTTAAACTTAACCAAAGCAAAATCTGGTTCAACACCTGTTGTATCGCAATCCATTACCAAACCAATTGTTCCTGTAGGAGCAATAACGGTAGTTTGCGCATTGCGGTAACCATATTTTTCTCCTAATTGCACGGCTTCATCCCAGGCTTTTGTTGCTGCATTCATTAATGCACTAGGGCAGTATTGTGCCTTTATACCTTGTGGAATGATAGATAAACCTTCGTAAGCTTCATTTGCATCATAAGCAGCAGCACGGTGATTACGCATTACACGTAACATATCTGCCTTATTATCTTCATATTTATCAAAAGCACCTAGGAAACTTGCCATCTCCGCCGATGTTTTATAAGCAACACCCGTCATCACGGCACTTACAGATCCTGCAATTGCCCTTGCTTCCTCACTATCATAAGGTATACCACTAATCATTAATATAGTACCTAAGTTGGCAAAACCTAAACCTAAGGTTCTATAATCATAAGATAATTGAGCAACTTCTTTTGAAGGAAACTGAGCCATTAGTACAGATATTTCTAAAACAACAGTCCATAAACGGCTGATGTATTCTAAACCTTCTACATCTAGTTGGTTGGTGTTTTCATCAAAAAACTTTCTTAGGTTAATAGATGCTAGGTTACAAGCAGTATTATCTAGAAACATGTATTCACTACAAGGGTTTGATGCGTTAATACGCCCTCCTTGTGGACAAGTATGCCACTCGTTAATAGTAGTATCATACTGTGTACCAGGATCTGCACAAGCCCATGCAGCATTAGCTATTTTATCCCAAACTTCACGAGCAGGTACTGTTTTTAAAGTTTTACCATCTGTTCTTGCCTTTAATTCCCAATTACCATCTTCGGCTAATACTTTAAAGAATTCGTTTGGGATACGAATAGAGTTATTAGAATTCTGACCAGATACTGTAGAATAAGCCTCACCTTCGTAACTGTTATCATAACCTGCGGCTACTAAAGCAGCTACTTTTCTTTCTTCACCCATCTTCCACTCAATAAACTCCATTATTTCGGGATGATCCAAATCTAAACAAACCATTTTGGCTGCTCTTCTAGTAGTTCCACCACTTTTAATTGCACCTGCTGCCCTATCACCAATCTTTAAAAAGCTCATTAACCCACTAGATGTACCACCGCCACTTAGTTTTTCGCCAGAACCACGAACTTGAGAGTAGTTGGTACCCACACCACTACCATACTTAAATATACGTGCTTCGCGTACCCACAAATCCATGATGCCACCATCATTTACTAAATCGTCGCTTACACTTAAAATAAAACAAGCATGAGGCTGTGGACGCTCGTAAGCATTCTCTGATTTTTTTAACTGATTATCTTTAGGGTCTACATAATAATGACCTTGAGGCTTACCTGTAATACCATAACTTTCATGAAGACCGGTATTAAACCATTGTGGACTATTTGGCACACAAGATTGGTTTAAGATGCTATAAGCTAACTCTTCATAAAATATTTGTGCGTCTTTTTTAGTAGCAAAATATCCATACTTCTCACCCCATACACGCCAACAATTAGCCATACGATGCGCTACTTGCTTTACAGATGTTTCTCTACCTAACGTTCCATCTGTTTGAGGAACACCAGCCTTTCTAAAATATTTTTGAGCAAGTATATCCGTTGCAATTTGGCTCCATTGTTTTGGAACTTCAACGTTCTTCATCTCAAAAACTTTTTCACCATTAGGATTTTTAATTACACTGTCTCTGTAATCATACTCAAACAAATCATAAGGAGTTGTTCCTTCCTTTGTAAAACGGCGATTGAATTTCAATCCTTTGGGAGCTGGGTGTGTGGACATAATTTTAATAATATTTAATTGTTTGGTTGCTTTCCTAATGTTACCAAATTGTTAAGCAGTTTACGAAAATATCCAACCTTCGCTAAATAATAGACATTCAAATTTCAACATTGTGTGGATAATAGATGTTAATAATTCTTAACGATATATCCATATTGAGTTTGATTGAATTTTTATTAATTTAAAAAATTTTAGAAAGATAAAAACATAAATTAAATATCAAAATATCAAATAATAACCATAGGATATAAAGTGATTAATTGAGTATTTTTATTAATCTTTCAAAGAAAATAACAGTATTTACCTTTTCTAATTATCTTTAACAAAAGAAACCCTTTATGATTTCTAAAATTTCGGCTGGAGTATCTGTTACGGTAGAAGTTTTCTACCAACAAAGCTATAGCAACCCTATTAATAGCGAGTATATGTTTGCATATAGAATTTTAATAGAAAATCATAATAAATTCGCCATAAAGCTCTTAACAAGGCATTGGTTTATTTTTGATAGCAATGGAGAATATAGAGAAGTTGAAGGCGAAGGTGTTGTGGGTTTACAACCTTTAATTGCTCCAAATACCCAGTTTGAATATTCAAGTGGATGTAACCTTAAAACCGAAATGGGTAAAATGCATGGTATTTATTTAATGGAAAATCAAAATAACAAGTATCAGTTTAAAGTACAGATTCCCCCATTTGAGATGATTGCTCCTAGTAAGTATAATTAACTATACAGCATTTTCTTTTGTAGAATCCTTTTTAGTTTACCATTAAAAGCAGCACAAGCTTTTATATTTGCAAACTCTTTTGTTTTTACACTCACAAAACATAGAGAAATATTATTTTTATTTACAAAGAAGACTTAGTAGTGTATGTTTAATTCATTAAGTGATAAATTAGAATCAGCCTTTAAAAACTTAAAAGGTCAAGCCCGTATAAACGATCTTAACGTTGCTAATACCATTAAAGAAATACGTAGAGCTTTAATTGATGCCGATGTTAACTTTAAGATAGCTAAGGAATTTACTGACCGAGTAAAAGAAAAAGCAACGGGCGAGAAAGTAATTAATGCCATAAGCCCTGGACAATTGATGGTGAAGATTGTTAAGGATGAATTAACAGAATTAATGGGGGGTAAAGAAGCCCCTTTTAATATTACGGGCAACCCTGCTGTTATTTTGATTGCTGGCTTACAGGGTAGTGGTAAAACAACTTTTACTGGTAAGTTGGCACATTATCTTAAAACCAAGAAAGGAAAAAATCCATTAGTTGTTGCTGCCGATGTTTACCGTCCTGCTGCGATTGATCAATTAACTGTTCTTGCAGGACAGATAGGAGTAGATATTTATTCGGATAGAGAAAATACTGACCCTGTTTCTATTGCCATTAATGCACTTAAAGAAGCTAAGACAAAAAATAAAAATGTAGTTATTATAGATACTGCGGGTAGGTTGGCTGTTGATGAAATGATGATGCAAGAAGTTGCAAACATAAAGGCAGCCATCAATCCTACAGAGATATTGTTTGTTGTTGATTCTATGACTGGTCAAGATGCTGTAAATACAGCTAAAACTTTTAATGACCGGTTAGATTTTAGTGGCGTAGTTCTTACCAAATTAGATGGTGATACACGTGGTGGTGCTGCTCTTACCATAAAATACACGGTTAATAAGCCTATTAAGTTTATGAGCAGTGGCGAGAAGATGGATACTTTGGATATCTTTTATCCAGAACGTATGGCTCAACGTATTCTTGGTATGGGTGATATTACCAGTTTAGTTGAAAGAGCTCAATCGCAATTTGATGAGGAACAAGCTAAAAAATTAGAGTCGAAGATTAGAAAAAACCAATTTGACTTTCAAGACTTTTTAGATCAGATACAACAAATTAAAAAGATGGGTAACGTTAAAGATTTATTAGGAATGTTGCCTGGTGTTGGAAAAGCTATTAAAGATGTTGATATAGATAACGATAGCTTTAAAGAGTACGAAAGTATTATTCATAGTATGACACCTAAAGAAAGAGCTAACCCCGATTTATTAAATCAAAGTAGAAAAGTTAGAATTGCAAAAGGTTGTGGCAAAAATGTTCATGATGTAAATATGTTCATCAAACAATTTGAGCAAATGAAACAAATGATGCAAATGATGAATAAAGGTGGAAGGATGCCTAATTTCCCTGGAATGGGCATGCCAAATATGAGAAGGTAATAAGATAATAATTTAAATAGTATTGAATTATATAAAATGAACCATGCTATTATCTATTAGCATTTTCATCTAAATACATCTCATACATATCCCTCCATGGTTTGTACTGTTTTTGTTGGGTAAGAAAATGATTATGAAATATGGTAATTAGTTGACCATGAATGTTTTTAGTTAACGAATAATATTCCTTTAATTCATTTAATGCTTCTTCAGCAGTAAAATGTTGTTCAAAAATAGAATTGGCATCCATATAACAAAATGGATGTATTAGTAGAGTAGTAGCTTTTTCTTCAATTAAATTATACCAATAAAAAGGTAAAGCAACTGAAGCCCTAAAACCATTAATACTACCATAGCCCATAGAATAATCTTTAGTTACACCCATTTTAATAAGATTATTATAAGTTTCAGGAAGGGTTAGTCTTATATAGTGTTGTCTACTAATTGTACAATTTTGGTTAGTAATCTTACTAAAATTATCAATCTCTGCTTGTAAAAGATTTAAGTTATCTCCACTTTGCCACGAAGGATGAATACCTGTTTTATAAATCTGAGATGTTTGTTGTATTAATTGCTTCATGGCATTGTTAGTAGGTGCAATATTTTTATCGTAAACACTTTTTCTTTTAGCTAATAGAAAGAAATAAATAGGATTATGGTTGTACTTTTTATGAAGCATATCTAACCAAGCATAGGTATCAAAAGGGTCCTTTTGTATTCCACAAAAAACTTGAGTTCTCACAATAACATTATTAACCTCTCCTTTTAATAGGTGTTTAAATAGTCCACCAACATTTTTTATTATTGGTTGGTTTTGATAAGCGTAGGCAATATCAATATCGTACGTTGGAATAAATTGGAAAAATTTTTTATTTAAAATCACAATATCATAAAAAGTAGATAATTGTATTTTAAAATCTTCTATCCAATAGTTAACCAATGGAATAGTTAGAAAATTGTTTTTGAATGCAATGGAATTTATATGAGCGTATCTACCATAGCTGTCTTTTATATGAGGTAAATATTCTTCATATCTTGATAATAAATAAAAGATAGCACCAAAAACATCAAACCCATGATTATCTTCTTCATGGGCAAAGAAACATGCTAGAGTTCTACATTTAGTTATCTTAATTTCTTTTGAATTTATGTTCTTCTCAAACAATAAAGAGTCGGGATAAATATGATAGCAGTTTATAGAAAAAGCCTCCCTACTATAGTTTATTTTTATATCATCGGAAGATACAAAATAATCTTTATCTGTAGTAACAATTACTTGCAGATTAATAACACTCTCTATAAAATTAATTACATATTGTAATCTAGAAGAAGTAGCTGTAGTATAAAGTACCAAGGCTTATTCAGGTTTATATATTTGTTTAAGGTTAAAGCTGATGTTTAGCTTTGTTAGTTGTAGTATATCTTCATCTTTACTAAATGTTTCAATGGTCCAAGTGCCATCATCTGCTTTATTATAAAATAATACTACCTGTTGTTCTGGCTCAACACAAACATAATGCTTTAGCGTTTCAATCTTTTGATATTGAATAAACTTATCTATTAAATCATATTTTCTACTTTCTCCCGAAATAATTTCAATCAATAATATAGGTTCCGAACTAAAGTATTTATCTGGGTTAGGATTACAAACCATTAAATCGGGATAAAAAAAATTGCCTTCCGAATTTTTAGTTTTTACTGCTTCCATTGCAATTTTCCACTTAGTTCCTTTTAAAAGTTGCTTTAGCAAGATAGCGATTGTTAAAGATATTTCGTTGTGTTCAAAAGATGCTCCTTTCATAGATATAAGTTTACCACTTAAAAATTCATTTTTTTGTTCGCTTTTTGTTTCAGATAAAATATATTCTGCTTCTGTTACTAATTGGGGTTTAATTATTTCTTGTGCCATAATAATACTATTAGTTGGTATGAAATTATATTGACTTCTTGATCTTGATTTGCTCACATTTTACAGTTAATTAGTTTCCTTAATTATTAAAGTGTAGTATTATGCAGGGTAATAAATTTCTTGTAGCGTAATATTCAAATTAAGTTTAGGAAGAGTTATTATGTCTTCTCCTTTTATTAAAGTATCTGCAAACCATTCTTCTTCTTCATTCTTAATATAAAAAATTACCTCGAGGTTTTCTGGCTCAATGCATAGATAATAATTAAGACTGTGTATCTTTTGATATTGAATAAACTTATCTACTAAATCAAATTTTCTAGTACTTTCTGATAGTACTTCAACAATTAAAATGGGTTCTGTAGTAAAATGTTTTTTGGGATTAGGATGGCAAACCATCACATCGGGATAAAAGAAATTGCCTACTGGTGTTTTAACTTTTGCAGACGCTATAAAAACGCGGTATTCTGTAGTTTTAAGAAGTTTTTTTAATAGAATATAAATAATACCAGTAATATGGTTGTGTTCTATTGATTGACCACTTGTTTTAATAAGATTTCCGTTATAAAATCCATGCTTACATTCACTCTTTTCTTCAAACAAGAAGTATTCTTCTTCGTTTGCAAATTGCTTTTGTATCATCTCTAATTTCATAACCGAAATTTATTTTTATAAAGATACGTACCTAATAAAGTTTAATCCATCTTTTTATTTTTTTTAGTTTTTTTCTTTCCAAAGTTCATTAAATGTTTTTTGACTAAAGTTTAAATCGCTTCTTCCTTCAGTCCAACCTTTAAAGGTTCGGTTAACCACCCAACTCTTTAATTTACCATTAGAAGCGTTTAACATAAATCTATTAAGACTTGCTAAACGCCACATTTTCCACGCAATTATTTCGAAAACACTACCCATACCTTTCTGAATAGATTCATGTCGGTTTTCTAATAATAACTCATGCAAGTTTATTCTTACAGGACAAACCTCTGTGCAATTACCACATAATGAAGATGCATTACTTAAATGCTTAAACTCGTTCATTCCGCTTAAATGGGGTGTTATTACACTTCCTATTGGACCACTATAGGTAGTATCATAACTATGACCACCAATATTTTTATAAATAGGGCATGCATTTAAACAAGCTCCACAACGTATACAGTATAAAGCCTCTCTTGCTTTTGGGTTTTGTAAAAGGTTTGTTCTACCATTATCTAAAAGTATTACATACATTTCTTCGGGACCATCAGTTTCGATAGGTTGTTTTGGTCCTGTAATTATAGAATTATAAACTGTAACCTTTTGCCCTGTTCCAAAAGTTGATAATAATGGCCAAAACAAAGCAAGGTCAGACATAGTAGGTAGTACTTTTTCTATACCTACTATTACTATATGTGTTTTTGGTAAAGCCGAACACAACCTTGCATTTCCTTCATTTTCAGTAATGGCAACACCTCCAACATCGGCAATAATAAAGTTAGCACCTGTAATACCTATTTCGGCTTCTCTATATTTTTCTCTTAATTTCTCTCTAGCTACTTGTGTAAGTTGTTTAGGGGTTAAATCTCTAGGTGTTCCTAGCTTCTCATTAAATAATTTAGCTACATCATCTGCGTTTTTGTGCATGGCAGGTGTAACAATATGATAGGGAGCCTCATTATCTAATTGTTGAATATATTCTCCTAAATCCGTTTCAATGCTATCTATCCCCTTTTGCTTTAAGTAATGATTTAAATGAATTTCTTCAGTAACCATACTCTTACTTTTTACAACGGTTTTGCAGTTTTTTTCTTTGCAAATTTCACCAATGTAACCAAGTGCTTCATTTGCATCTATAGCCCACAATACTTTGGCACCTCTTTTAGTTATTTTATTTTCAAATTCTTCTAAATAAGTATCTATACGCTCAATTGCCTTCCACTTAATTTTTTTGGCTTGCTCTCTAGCGCTTATTAGGTTAACAAACTGTACTTTACCTAATGGGACTGACTGGTTGTATTTTGATATGTTGAAATTAATTTTCCTTCTATGCTCTTTATCCGGCGCCTTAACGGTACTTTTTGCAATGAAAGTGGCTGCTTTTTTCACCATACAATGAATCTTACTAAGATAAAAAAATAAATACTACACCAATTCCTTTACACAATTCCAAATAACCTTAGGTTTACCTAGTGTATAATAGTGTAAAACAGGAACACCAAAAGCCTTTAGTTCCTTACTTTGTTGAATAAGCCATTCAGTTCCGATTTGCTCACATTCAGCATCTGTTTTTGCTTTAATAATGGCGTTACTTAAATCGGTAGGAATATCAACATGAAAAATACGAGGCAATACCGATAATTGTTTTTTGTTAGTAATAGGTTTTAAACCTGGAATAATAGGAATAGTAATACCCATATCTCTACAAGTCTTAACAAAGTCGAAAAACTTTTGATTATCAAAAAACATTTGTGTCATAATGTATCCAGCACCTGCATCGGCTTTTTCTTTTAACCGTTGTAAGTCTATTTCAAGGTTTGGTGCTTCAAAGTGTTTTTCCGGATAACCAGCTATACCTGCACAAAACTTTGTTTTACCACCGTTTTTTATATCCTCATCCAGGTAAATGCCATGATTCATATTAATAACTTGCTTTAGTAAATCAATACTCAATACATGACCCCCTGTCTCTGGTTCAAAACTAGCTTCGTTTTTTGCTGCATCCCCTCTTAATACCAATACATTATCAATACCTAAAAAATCTAAATCTATAAGGGCATCTTCTGTTTCTCTAACCGTAAAACCACCGCAAATAATATGTGGAACCGCATCAATTTTGTAATGATTCATGATGGCAGCACAAATACCAACCGTACCAGGCCTCTTTCTTACTTCTACTTTTTCGAACGTACCATCAATTTTCTTTTTAAACATGGTTTCGCTTCTATGATAAGTAACGTTTATCCAACTAGGTTTAAACTCCATTAATGGATCTAAATGATCATATAAACTATTAATCGTTTTTCCTTTTAAAGGAGGCAATACTTCAAAAGAAATAAGGGTATCTTTTGCTTCAGCAATATGTTGAGTAATTTTCATATTTCAAATAAAATTGGTGCAATATACAATTATACGCTAAGTAGATTGTTAGTTATGTAAGCTATCCTTATATGTGATGCTACTTTTTTAAATAAAGCTTACCCTTTTACTACAGGCTTTTTATAAATGGGTACCGTACTACAAGGTTCGCCGTACATTATGCTTTTTACTACGGGTAAAAGTTTAGCTGTTATTTGTACATAGGCGCTTTCGGGAATAGAAACCTCCCCACAACCTTTTATTACCAAACGTTTATCAACATACTCTTCTACATTTAAATTGGTAAGTTTACGGGTAATAATGGTAGATATTAACTGTTGTTCATTACCAAAAACAACCTCTTTTGTTATAGGTTGCAAATAAATTACAGCTAACATATAAGCCCACATAGGTATTACTGCATCGGCGGTACAGGTAACGGCAACATATTTATCTTGATATAGTTTCCAATTGGTGGTTAATAAAGCTGCCCTGTAATCTTTTTCTTTAAGTATTAATCCCATAAAAAGATAATCTTTTAAATCGAATACCACTATCTCTCCTTTTGGATAATATTCTTCTATATCAAAAGTTACTATCCCGCTCTCTGCTACTTTATTTACTATTATTTGTTCCATTATAAATGACGATTAATGTCTGATTTTAATGATTTAAATGATTTTTAATTGTAAACGAAAATACAAGCATCTATTCGTTTTTGTTTTCGCAATATGCAAAAAAGAAAAGTCGCCCGTTTTAGTGGGCGACTTTTAAAATTTATTTCTCCGCTTTACCCTATTTGAACAATAACATTTTATTCAATCAAATAAGTTTTATCAAAAATCAATAAAACTTACTTCTATAGTCTTTTATAATAGCAGATTTTCGTAAAGCATCTCCACCTCTGTAAAAAGCAGAACGTTGTTGTTGTTGTAAGCTTTGTTTAATTTGTTGCACATCTGCTGTACTTTGTTTTGCACCAATGTTTTCTACACGAACAGCATAAACACCCGTTTGACCATTAATAGGTTCGCTTACTTTTCCTTTTAGATTGCTATTAAATGCGGCACCAACCACTTTATTCTCCATACCAAGACCAGGAATAAAAGCATTAGTAAATGCAATACTATCAGCTTTCATTACAGGGTTACCCGTACTCTTACTTAATCCTTCTAAATTGGTAGCAGTAAACTTAGTTTCAATTATTTGTTTTGCCTTTTTCTGGTTACGTGCATTGGTTTCAACCAAAGGTCTTAAAACACTAACATCGGGTAAACCAGGTTTGCTAATACTCGTTTCAATACCTACCACATATTTATCCCCTACTTCAAAAGGCTCCGAAACATCACCTTTACTATGTTCGTAAATCCATCTTACCAATGGGCGAGATTGTCCTAAAGCATTTACATAAGTGTCGTTTTCTTTAATTTCGGCAGCCACAAGTACTACTTTGTTTAAAGATTTAGCATTTGTTTGAAAATCTTGTAAATTTTTATTAGTAGCCGAAAACTGAGCAGCAGCAGTACTTGCATTAGAAACAGTTTCGGGACTAGCAATAATTGTTTTTGCTAAATAAGCAATTTTATAAGCTGGTTGAATATTTTTTTGACCCAACACTTCTATATAATGGTAACCATATTCGGTTTTTACTACGCCTTTACTTCCTACAGATTTATCAAAAGCAAAATCATTAAAGGTACCAACCATTTGTCCTTGTGGAAAATAATCGTAAACACCACCTTTATCTTTACTTCCTGGATCTTCGGAATACTTTTTACATAAAGTATCAAAACTTGCTCCTCCCTTAATAGCAGTTTCTATACTATCAATTGTTTTTTTAGCAACAGTATCTTCTTTAATTTGTTGACCACTTTTTGTATCCATTGTAGCAATTAAAATATGACGAACCTTAACGCTATCTGGCCATTGCTTAGTACCAATCATTTTCGCAATAACATAATTACCTCCATCTAAATAAGGTCCATAAGTTTGTCCTGCACTTAATTTTAAGATACTATCTTTTTTAGAAGACTCTACTTTAGTTTTAGAAAAATAACTTTCTTTAAAGGTAATTTCAGTACCTACTTTACCTAAGTATGCTTTCTCGTCTTTAGTAGCACTAAAATCGGCTTTTAAACCATTTAAGGTGGTAAGTAAAGTAGCACTATCAGCAGCACTTGGCGTAGCATCAAAAGTTACATAACTAACTCCTCTAGTTTCTTCATCCTTATCAAATTCTTTGTGGTGCTTTTGTGCATAAGCCAAAATTTCATCGTCCGATACTTTTATAGTACTATCTACTATGGTACTATAAGGTACAGATACATAGCTAATAGAGGCAATTGCATTGTTATCGGCTTGTGTTTTTTCTACTAACCATTTTGGTATATACACACTTTGTTGCAAGAGGTCGCTATACTTACTACGTAGTTTTTGTTGAATTGAAGGTTTTAAATAAGCTTCATTAATCATTTCGATTTGTTCGGCATTTTTGCTCTTTTTTACTTGAGCTAAAATTGTTTTAGCTCTTTGCACATCAAAAACACCCGTTTTTTCATCAGTAAATTCTCTTTTTAAAGGAGATTGTTGAGGATCGAACAATAAATCGGATAATTCTTTATCGCTCACCACCAACCCAAGCTTACTATACTCTTGCTCATTAATAATACGCTCAACTTCTTGGTTCCATACATTAGGAATCAATTGCTCGCGGCTGCCAGCTTGTTGACCATACATTTTTTCCATCATACTAACTTTGGCTTCAAAATCATTATGCTCAATAACAACCCCATTAATTTTACCTAACGTGGTGGTATTAGTAAAAATGCCTCCTCTTCCACCACCAAGGGCTCTATCTTGAAGAATAAATGAGATTAAAGCAATAGCAATCAGCCCAAACATGATCCAGGCTCCTTTGTCACGAATTTTTTGAATAACAGACATAATAAAAAATAATTAATAAAAATTTTAGGATGGCAAAAATAGGGGAATATGTGTTTAAAGTGAATTGTGGATAAATGGCTTAAAATCAACCATTACATACTGTTTTAAATGTTAACAATAACTACACTATAATTTTAGTTTTAATGCGTGAAAAAATTCGTGAATTTCCAAAAAAACTATTGCACAATACAGGTGTTAGTAACTTTAAAAAACAGCTAATAACTCATAATTTATAATAAAGTTTTGGGGATATATATTTGGTAAATACATTTGGTGAGTTTTATAAAATGCGTAAGAAAAAAATATTTATCCTTTTTTATCAATGTTAACTGAATATGAATTTGATGTTAACTCTTAAATGTGCTAATTGATTATAACAAGTAATATTTTTGTTTAAAACAGCTTAAAACCATTGATAGTAAAAGATTATAGATTGTTAATAGATTGTGTGTTTGCGTTAATAAGTGCGTTTTTATTAATATTTTTTCATGTTAATAACAAAGTTTTCCCGAAATCCACACCTTTAATAGTAGTAGTGGGTTATGTAAATAAAAAATTATTATAAATATATTACAAGAGATATGAACATTAATAAGCAACGTGAAAAAATTTTTGAAACTGGTTTTCTAGATATTGAAGTGGATGCAAAAATTGATTTGTTTGGAGAGATTGAAAAGTTGAAGAAAGAAAAGAATGCTATTGTATTGGCACATTTTTACCAGGAGCCAGATATTCAAGATGTTGCCGATTATATTGGCGATAGTTTAGGGTTAGCACAAAAAGCTGCAAGTACCGACGCAGATATTATTGTTTTTGCCGGTGTTCATTTTATGGCAGAGACTGCAAAAATTTTAAATCCTACTAAAAAAGTTTTATTGCCCGATTTAAAGTCAGGTTGTAGTTTAGCTGATTCTGCCCCAAAAGAATTATTTAAAGCGTATAAAGAAAAGCATAAAGATCATTTAGTTATTTCTTACATTAATTGTTCGGCTGATATTAAAGCGTTGAGTGATATTATTTGTACGAGTAGTAATGCAGAGAAGATTATTGAAAGTGTTCCTGTTGAGCAACCTATATTGTTTGCTCCTGATAAAAATTTAGGTGCTTATTTAAATAAAAAGACGGGCAGAAATATGTTGTTATGGAATGGTGCTTGTATGGTTCATGAAATATTTAGTTTAGAGAAGATTACCAAATTAAAAATTAGGCACCCAGAAGCTCAAGTTATTGCACACCCTGAATGTGAAGATGCGGTTTTAAGAATATCAGATTATATAGGTAGTACTACTCAATTATTAAAATATGCCACTAATAGTAGTTGTAACAGTTTTATTGTGGCTACTGAAACTGGTATTTTACACCAAATGCAAAAAGATGCCCCAAATAAGACGTTTATTGCTGCACCCCCAACAAATAATTGTGCGTGTAACGATTGTCCGCACATGAAGCTTAATACACTAGAAAAACTATATTTATGTATGAAGTACGAATTGCCCGAAATAATAATGGATGAACATTTACGTATTGCAAGCAAAATTCCTATTGATAAGATGTTAGAAATTAGTAAAAACGCGGGACTAATTGGTGGATAGTATTAAACTTGTCTACACTGATTAACAGGTATATTCACCAAAAAAGTATGAAAAATAAAATAGAACTATTTGAGACTAACCAAGTACGAACATTATGGAATGAAGATGAAGGTGAATGGTATTTTTCTATTATAGATGTTATTGAAGTATTAACAGGCACTGATAGAAGTAGAAAATATTGGGCAGATCTAAAAGGTAAATTAAAAAATGAAGGAAGTGAACTGTCCGATAATATCGGACAGATGAAGATGATGGCTTCCGATGGTAAAATGCGTTTAACCGATGTTGCCAATACTGAACAATTATTTAGATTAGTACAATCTATTCCATCACCTAAAGCTGAACCTTTTAAACGATGGCTAGCACAAATTGCAAACGAAAGGATAAATGAATTACAAGACCCAGAATTAACTATTGATAGAGCTTTATCCCAATATTTACATTTAGGCTATAGCGAAAACTGGATAAATCAACGCCTTAAAAGCATAGAAATAAGAAAGGAATTAACAGATGAATGGAAAAGACTCGGATTAAAATAAGGACAACAATTTGCAACACTTACGGATATTATTACGAAAACGTGGTCTGGTAACAATACTAAAGAATACAAAATATTAAAAGGGCTAAAAAAAGAGAGTTTGCGTGATAATATGACCAATACAGAACTAATATTAAATATGTTAGCTGAAGCTTCTACTAAAGATATTTCACAGGCTGTAAATCCTTCAACTTTTCATGAAAGTAAAATAGTGGCAGAACAAGGTGGTAATATTGCTGGTAATGCCCGTAAAGAATTAGAATCGAAAATAGGTAAAAATGTAGTTACAGATTTAAATGCCAAAACCTTTTTAGATGATAAAAAGAAATTAAACTAAGTATCTTTTAAAAAATAAGCACATCATCATGATTTTTATTAGTGCGATGCCTTTAAACCCATTGAAGTTAAAAAGCTGAATATTTTATTTCAGTATTGTTTTTAAACTAATTAACAAATAGTAATTAAAATATAATATCTATTAACTAGCCTGCTGCTTTTGTAATTTGGTTACTAAAATTTTTTATTTTACTACTACCTCTTGCAGCCATTTTAAAAACATAAGGAATATAACTAGGTAAGTTATCAATTTCTATGGTACACCTAGTAGATGTTTCCGAAATCCAAACACTTGTATCTGTTACAGGTGATGGTGTATATAAAACTTCATAAAAGCCAGCTTTAGGCATTTTATCGCAACTACAAATTACTTTATTACTTGCTTCATGTGTAATTACTTTAAAATTATTTACTACATCAAATGCGCCAATATTACTTTTAGTAGAAGCAGTGTACATGCCTGTAGATAAAATTTTTGTTTCATTTCCGCTACTTGTCAATTGTACGTATGCACCCAAAGTATGTAAGCTTTTTTCTAAGTCCATCCTTTTATAATTCTTATCGGATGTATCAGTTGGTGTACCATGAATGGATTTTGCTAAAGCTGCTTCAAAACTTTTTCTTAATCCAATAATAATAGTAACTGTTGGTGAAGGAGTTAAGAAGTCGGGATTACCGTCTAACTTAAATTCAATATTTTCAACTTCTGTAATTAATTGATCATCGGTGTAGAAAGTCCGAGAATAATCTACTAGTACTATAGACATTTTATTAATTTTTTAAAATGATTAAAATAATTCCCACAAGTTACCCTTTTATTATTAAACAAATTTTATTTGTTTTAAAAAATAATTTTATAAGTTTTAAATATTTCTACAATACTGGTAACTATCAATATTATATTGAGCAACATAATATGGATGTTTATAAACATTTTTATTATAGTGATAAACATATTTATCATAGTTATAACCATACTTATAATGTTTATCAATATTATTATCATGTTTATACATATCAAGGTAATGTTGTACTATACTATTAATATATTCATCATCATATTGGTTTTATTGTACAACACAGTGGCTGTATCTTATTATATATTTTTAAAGCTGTACCCTATTTTTAGAATGGTCATGCTTATAACTAAACGCATATTCAATAAAGGGTATAGTATTTATTAGTTTGATTTATTAATTTGGTTTAATAAATTTTAACTATGCAAAATCATAACTATATAAAATGTGTGGTTACAAAAATTGAAAAGTTCACTATAATTACAGCCTAATTATTATTTATTATGACAATAGACATTCAAAAGTATTTATCAGATTACATTGGTGGTTTAATTAATTACCTCCCTCATTTATTGGGTGCTTTTCTTTTATTAATAATTGGTTTGTGGGTTATTAAACGCTTATTGAAACTATTAGAGAAATTCTTTACATTAAAGAGTTACGATCCTTCTTTGGAGTCTTTTACCATGAGTATTGTATCACTTGGGTTAAAGCTTATTCTATTTATAACGGTTGCTGGTTTACTTGGTTTTCAAACCACCTCCTTAGTTGCCATTTTTGGTGCTTTGGGTTTAGCTGTTGGTTTGGCCTTACAAGGTAGTTTATCCAATTTTGCGGGTGGTGTACTCATCTTAATTTTTAGACCATTTAAAGTAGGCGATTATGTTACCGTACTTAATGAAAGTGGGCATGTACACCATATTCAAATATTTAATACCATTATTGTTACGCTAGATAACAAAACAGTAATACTACCAAATGGTGCTTTAATGAATAATACAATTATTAACCACAGTGAAGCAGGAACTTTATTGGTTGATTTAAAAATGAAGCTAAATTTTGATGATGATTTTTCCAAAGCCAAAAAAGTTATTCTAGAGGTAATGAATAATAATCCTAAGGTATTAAAGCATCCAGCCCCATACGTTGAAATTTTAAATATTGAGGAAGATGATATAGTAGTTACTATGCGTAGTTATGCTAAGTGGGATGAGTATTGGGATGTATATTTTTATAATTTAAGTAACATTCAAAAATCTTTTCTTGAAGCTAAAATTGAAACCCCTAAACCCGATCGTTACATTTATATGATGAACAAAGATGTGAAAGCATAAGGAAAAAAAGAGGTATAAGGGTTAGGGTTTATGTTATAAAGATTGATGTAAAACCAAGAATAGTTTTGCTAACGGGTATAAAATATTACCTTAAATATCTAATTTGATAACTAGTATATTTTTATTTCTTTTTAATAATCATATTATCTACTCTTTAACTAATACATTTTCCTCTTTTACCACTTACTCTATAACTTTTCTTCTACACTTTTCATTACAAACCTTATCCTTTCACCATAATCTTAATATCTAAAATTCTACCTTCCCATAAAAACCATCAATATCTGTACATCACTCGGGCTAACTCCACTAATTCTACTTGCTTGTCCTAGTGTACGTGGGCGAATTTTTTTAAATTTTTGTTTTGCTTCGCTAGAAATAGCGTTTAATTTGTCAAAATCAAAATTTTCTGGAATGGATAAATTCTCTAAATCACTCATTCTTTGTACTAAGTCTTCTTCTTTCTTAATATACAATTCGTATTTAACTTGAATCTCTGATTGTTCTAGAATATCCTCTTCATAATTTTCTAATAACGTTGCCAAACTCGGTATAGCTTTTATCATACCGTGTAAACTAACATTAGGACGGAGTATAATTTTGGCAGCACGTTGTTTATCATCAATTGGTGAAGAATCTATTGTTTGTAGATATGGATTTATTTCTAGAGGTTCTACATTAAAAGTGGATAATGCTTTTTTAATTTCATCCACTCCTTTCATTTTCTGTTCCACTTTTTCTACGCGTTCTTTAGAAGCTAGACCAAGGCGATGACTAATTTCTGTAAGGCGTATATCTGCATTGTCTTGTCTTAACAGCGTTCTAAATTCTGCTCTACTAGTAAACATACGGTAAGGTTCATCCGTGCCTTTGTTTATCAAATCATCAATTAATACACCAATATAAGCTTCGTTTCTCTTTAAGAATACAGGTTCTTTTTCATGCGTTTTTAAGTGTGCATTCATACCAGCAATTAATCCTTGGCAAGCAGCCTCTTCATAACCTGTTGTGCCATTTATTTGACCAGCAAAGAATAGATTCTTTATAATTTTTGTTTCAAGGGTATGTGTTAATTGAGTAGGCGGAAAATAATCGTACTCAATGGCATAACCAGGACGGAAAAATTTACAATTTTCAAACCCAGGTACAGTACGTAAAGCCTTTACTTGTACATCTTCGGGCAAGGAGGTAGAAAAACCATTTACATAAATCTCCACAGTGTTCCAACCTTCTGGTTCAACAAATAATTGATGACGTTCTTTATCAGCAAAGCGATTAATTTTATCTTCAATGCTAGGGCAATAACGTGGCCCTCTTCCTTCTATTCGCCCTTGGTACATAGGACTTCTATCAAAGCCAGTCTTTAATATATCGTGTACATCTGCATTAGTATACGTAATAAAACAGCTACGTTGTTGTTCTGGAGTAATTCTGGGTAAGTCAAGGTAAGAAAAACCACTTATAACATCATCTCCCTTTTGTTCCTCCATTTTAGAATAATCTAGGCTTCTACTATCTATTCGTGGAGGTGTTCCGGTTTTTAAACGATCACTTTCAAAACCAAGTTCAACTAATTGTTCGGTAATGCCTGTAGCAGCTTTCTCCCCTACCCTACCGCCGCCAAGTTGTTTTTCACCTATATGGATTATACCATTTAGAAAAGTTCCACTTGTAATAACAACACTTTTTGCTTTTATTCTATTTCCCAAACCTGTAATAACACCACAAACCTTATCGCCATCAATCAATAAAGAGCTCACCATATCCTGATAAAAGTCTAGGTTATTGGTA
>Ga0007836_1000021_pt1 | contig 50293 bp, 41 predicted proteins | sample CryBogCBE23Oct07_FD_71205 | JGI IMG/M metagenome (GOLD analysis project Ga0007836, IMG submission 71205) | Freshwater microbial communities from Crystal Bog, Wisconsin, USA - CBE23Oct07 | ecosystem: Environmental > Aquatic > Freshwater > Lake | place: Crystal Bog, Wisconsin, USA | collected...
AAATTTATTGTTATAAAACAATACTACCGCACTTGCCAATAAAATGCCCAATAAAACAACCCACCCTATTATAAAGCGATTTTTCTTGCGCTTGTTATTATCTACAGGGGGAATAAAAGGAATAGGGACTATATCAGATGAATCTTCATCTAACAACTTCTCCATTGCCTTCCAAGCATCCTCAGCCGAGATTGGTAAGGGAGCATTATTCCATTGTTCCCATTGGGTAATATCGTGTTTATCTTCTATCAATTTTTAGATAATCATATTGTTTGTAAAATTAATTTAAGTTGTTTTCTTCCTTCGCTCAAGTGCCATTTAATGGTACCCTCCGTAATTTTTAACTGCATTGCGATATCCTTAATAGAAAAATCATCCAAATAAAACAACTTACATACCGCTCTTGTACTTTGTGGCATAGATGAAAAATGATGAAAGAGTTCTTTAGATTCTAACGATTTAAGCACACTTTCTTTTGCTGCAAACTCAACTCCTTCGGTAAGCTGATGCGTTTCAAAAAGGTTTTTGTTGTTACGCAGTTGTGTTAAAGCAGCATTTCTTACCAAGGTGTACATCCAATTAAACAAGCTCCCTTTTTGTTCATTGTAAGCATTTATATTTTTAAATACTTGTAGCATACCATTATTTAAAGCAGTAAGCGCCTCGTGGTCATCATCAAAAAAAAGTTTGCATAATGCAAAAAGTGCTGGATAAAACTGCTTGTATAGTTTTTCCTGACACAATCTTTCTCCTTTTTTGCATCCTTCTATAAGGGTTTGTAATATGGTCGTTTCTTCGTTCAAATCAAAAATGGGGGGCAAATATATGCCCCCCTAGTAATGAATTTTTGCTTAAATAATATTATCTAGTTATTACTAAAGGTGAAATTAAAACTCCAGAAGTGTAAGACCAAGTGAACGTAGCCTTATTGCCTACAACACTTACTGAGCCTGTGTAAGTTTTATTGTTATATCCAATCAAAAGTGGCAATATGTGCCCAGTTGGTATATAAAAGTTATATATACTAGTTGCTACAGAAGGAGCCGTAAGGGTTAAAGTGTTTGGGTAAAAAAATACCCCCGTGTAATTAACCCCAACATTAGTAGTATCTCCCCATGCATAATTGGTTATTAAAGTTGGAGAAGTGCTTGGATATGTTTGAGAAGTAGTTGCTGCAAATTGTATAAACGCATTGCCAAATGAATCTTCAGTAAGACTTGGCTTAATTGAAAGTTGATCATTTGTTGAGATTGGCAACGATAAGGTATCACCAGCTTGACAATAATAAGCACTATCTTTTGGCAAATAAATGGTTGTATCTATACCTGTATAATAGCTACTATCTACATTTATCAAAAGTGTATCAATGGTTACGCCATCACTTGCTGTTACAATATACTTACCCGGGTTGCCAAAGTTAAAAGTAGCTTTACTACCATGGATGGATTTAGCTACACTACTTGTTGGCATTACTTTCCAAATAACTGCATTGGTTGCACTTCTACTAGAATTAAATGCGAAAGTTACTGGTTCGCTACTTTTAACACCCTTTGTTTTGGAAGCTGTAAGACCATTTATTGTTGAAGGAGTGGATGTAACATCCGAATTTTTCTTACATGCATAAAAACCAATTGTTAACGCAAGACTAATGCTTGCTAATAGAATCTTTTTCATTTTAATAATGTTTAAATAATTAAGTTAATTGAGTGAATAAAATTTGTTACAAAAGCTTTTGTACTATGATATACAACACAAGGTTTGTGGGAGGTTGGGTAAAAGAAAAATAATTGTTATTTACCTTGCTTATAATAGCTAAAAAATTGCTTGTACGTTTTCTAAAACTATAATTTGCAGCTTTAAATAGAATACAAATGGAGCATGTTATAATAAAGAAAGTAACACTTGATGAATTAGAAACTCTACAATTAATTAGCAAAAAAACTTTTCGAGAAACCTTTACGCTTCAAAATTCTTATGCAGATATGGAGAAGTATCTAGCAGAAGAATTAAACCTAGAAAAACTATCCGTAGAACTAAACAACAATGAATCTGAATTCTATTTTGCAATATGGAATGATGAAGTAGTAGGATACATTAAAATAAATGTTGGTGATGCCCAAACCGAGTTTAAAGACCCCAATTCACTAGAAATAGAACGCATTTATGTTTTAAAAACATTTCAGGGCAAGCAAATTGGTCAAGTATTATTTAATCATGCTTTGGATATTGCTAATAAAAAAGAGATGGATTATTTGTGGTTAGGAGTTTGGGAAGAAAACATAAAAGCTATAAACTTTTACAAGAAAAATGGACTCGCAATATTTAGTTCGCATATTTTTAAATTGGGCAATGATGTACAAACAGATGTTTTGATGAAGCTACATTTATAAATGGTAAGCCACTACACATACCCTAAATTTAGAAAAATTAAAAAAATGGGACTTGTTTACGCAGCTATACAATTAATAAATGTTGATGATTTGGCTTTAGCTAGAAAACATATTATTGGTGAAAATGAAATAAAATCTATTCACCTAAATATGATGGTTGATAGTGGTGCGTTTATGATGACAATAAATATAAATATTCAAGAAGTATTACAACTTCCTTTTCTAGAAAAGAGGAAGGCTGTAATGGCAGATGGTTCAGAAGTAGAATATGATACTGTTGGGCCAGTGCTTGTAAAATTTAAAAACAGAATCGCCACTTGCAACGCTTTTGTACTTGCAGGAAACGCTGAACCATTACTTGGAACGCTACCTATGGAGGAAATGGATGTATTAATTAACCTACAAAAACAAGAGTTAATTGTAAACCCAGAACATCCTGAATATGCGGTTTTAAAAATGACATAATAAAGGGTAATCCAATAAACACAATTATATGAAAACCACGTTGCGTTATCCACACACAAGCAACAAAGACTTATTGAATATTTTAAGCCCTTGGATAGTTTGAATTTAGAGTTATAAAAAGGTTGTATAATTGCATTTGCGTACCATAATGAAAGAGACGTATATTTTTTTAGAGTGTTGACTGCTAATGAGTTAATAAAATATCCGCCTCTTTCATAAAGAAAAATGGTACTATAATACAAGAGTTGTAGGCAACCCCAAAGCGACCCCTCAAAGCGCAGTAATAAAGCCTTAAAAGCTGAAAACTTTTATAATGGAAGTCAAGTTAAGAGATTATCAAGTAAACGGAATTGAAAAGATATTTACAGCTTGGAAAGATTGTAGAAGCGTATTATTTCAAATGCCTACTGGAACAGGAAAAACAACCCTTTTTTGTGAAATTGTAAGACGATTTATTGAAGAAATATCCCCCGATAAGAAAGTTTTAATCATCACCCATAGGAAGGAACTTGTAGAACAGGCGTTTAACAGGTTAGTAAAAGATTTCCATCTCACTTCTGGAATAATAGCTGCCAACTATTTAGGCATTCAAGATTCTCAAATACAAGTTGCCTCTATTCAAACTTTAGTTCGTAGAGTACAACATCAAAACGATGTTTTTTCGTTGGTCATTATTGACGAATCTCATCATGCTTTAGCAAGTACATACAAAACATTATGGGACTTTTACCCAAGTAGTAAGTTTTTAGGAGTCACTGCAACTCCAGTAAGAACAAATGGTGAAGGTTTCCAAGATTTATTTGATATTTTAATTACTTCAGAAACTATAAAATGGTTCATCAAAAACAAACATCTGTCAGATATTAGGTATTATGCAACTCATACACCTGATGTTAGTAATATAAAAATCAAAGCTGGCGACTATGACGAAACAGAATTAAGTGAAATAATGCAAGACGAAGCTGTAATGGCTGATTTGGTACAAAGTTATATTGACTTCGCACCTGAAAAAAAGATGATTGTATTTGCAGTAAACAGGGCACACTCTACAAAGATTGTTGAGAAATTTAATAGCTGTGGATTTGAAGCAAATTCTATAGATACTTATACCTCTACGGATGACCGAAATAGAATTGTAACTGATTTCAGAAACAACAAATTTAAAATTTTATGCAACGTAAACATATTTACAGAAGGTTTTGATTGCCCAGATGTTGATGCAGTTCAACTTGCAAGACCGACTAAATCATTAACATTGTTTATACAGCAAGTAGGTAGGTGTATGCGCCCACATCCTAATAAAGAATATGGAATTGTGCTTGATAATGCAGGGTTATGGAAAGAACACGGATTACCTAAAATGGAAAGAAGGTGGAGTTTAACAGGGGCTGAAAAACCTGTTTGCCCTACACAAAATGAAATATTAGGTTTGCGAGATGGTTCACATAGAAATACAAAGGAACTACATGAGACTAAAGGAATAAGGCTTATAGAAATTGGAGAACTTGATAACATTAATTTAGCTGATACAATAGATTTCAATAAAATTGAAAAGAACTTAATAGACAAAACGATAATCACAATGCGAGAAAGAATCGAAGATTTAATATCTCAAATACAGGAAATTGAAAAATTAAAGGAAGAAGCAAACAGTAATCTTGCAAAAGAAATATTTGAAGAAAAGCTAAAAACACTTCAAAAAGAGCTAATAGATTTACAAGAAAAACTTCAACCAAAAAGATTTGAGCAAGTTCTTGGATTAGTTATAGAAAAATGCCAAGAGATTATTGAAAATAATGAGATTTTTGTAGAGGGAGACAAAGACAATTTTTTGATACATTTTGTTGAGCCTTATTTGAAATCAATTTCTAATCTTACGACGAGAGAGCAAGTTGCTCCCAAGCTAAGTAATATAAAAGTTACTAAAGAAAATACCGTCAATGTGATTGTAAAAAGAAAGGATACTCATTCAGCAAAGTCAGCAATTACAGATAGAGCAGAACAAAAGAATCTAAAGGTAACTTTCCCTTATGGTAAAGTAATTGAAGAATATAAAGCAGTGGACACATATATAAAAACAGTTCAGGAATTTGGGATTGAAAAAGTTTTAAAACTAAAAGTAACAAGTGGTGAACCATTAATAATTTCAAATGAAATTTATAAAGCAGACTTACATAAGAGGTATAAGCATATACCAAACTCAAACTATTATATACTTAGCAATAACAACACTCATGCAAAAAAAGAGTTCCTAATTAGAATTGGGAATCTACTCAATCAACAAATAATTGTGGAGATAGTAAATAAATAAAAAATGATAAAAATTATTACAAATAACTTTTATATACGACCCTCTTGACTGAATAAATTGGAGAGTACGACTATGAGCTACCGTAGGTTTAGTTCAACAAAAGTGTTTAGTAAAGTGCTTGCGGAAGTAATTCAGCAATTCTGCTTTTTTTTAGCAATAGTTTCGGAACATTCTTGTCAAGCACCTTCCCAAACACTCATTCGTTGTTTTCTACCATGGTAAATATGCAGTCGTTAATTAACAAACATCCACTGTGGTATACACAAGAATATCTTCACTTTGACAGTGAATTTGTTCATCGGAGTTATAAACATCAACACGCCATATAAAGGACAATTCATCTTTAGACAATTGTTTAAACAAATTAGTGACGATGTACTTAATTTCTTCGTTACATGAAGCAATTAGATGTTCAGCTTTGACATTCACAACAAACTTATCACTTTGGTATAGACCACCAAAGTCAACATCAGAAAGCCAAATTTCAGAATACTTTCTATTTGCCTTGTTTTCAGCACAGAATATATCCTTTAGCTTTTTCTTTAAATCTTCTATAGATATTGTTGTAACCATTGTAACATGTTTTTAATTGATTGTAAAAAAGATTTCACATCTGCTTCATTAGTTCCAGTTGAATATCTTAAACTTTCATCCCACTTACTAATGACTGACCAATCGGCACCAAATACCAAATCAGTTATTATCTTTTCTGAAAATTCAGTGTATAAACCAGACAAAATTAATAGTTGTTCATAATCATGAACTTTAAAAGGCTTGTATAAATTGTCTTTATCAGTTCTTTTTGTTTTAGCTACAGGTAATTTTCTACTTTTTGAGTTATCGAAATCAAAAAAATCAGGAATTACTAAAGTTTTACAAATTTTTGCTTTTAGACGAAGTTCAAATGCGTAACCACCTAAATAGTAACCATCATCCTAAAAACCATTTGCTACTAATAACTCAGCAACAATAAACTTCTTATCAGACAAATCGATAATTTCAGCTTCTGTTCTCAATCTATTAACTATATTATGTAACAGTAACAAAATAAAAGTATTACCCAGCAATCAACAACACATTAATACCGACCGAAACCCAACCGGCGCATGAATATCGGGGTCTAGATCATGACTCCCATCATCAACTGCACGTTTCTAAGGGTTGAATAGAAACAAGTTGTTTGATATTTGAGAATAAGTAACGGTAGGTACCTGAAAGGATTCATGCGCTAGCTCAAAACAAATCGAGTTGCATTAAACAAAACGCTTAGTTTAATTATTTTCCAGCTAAAAAATCATTTTGTTTTCTCTATGGTAGGGCTCATTCTCATCAATTATTTATTGGTATAACCCATATTATGCAATGGAACGTTACCCCAATTGTAGAAACAAGTATTTTTATATTCTACATTTAAAATTGTTCCAATATCTTTATTTTTATTTTTAACACTCAAATAAATCTTACTAATTGAAAAACTTCTCAATAGCCATTCATGGAGGTGCTGGCACGATATTAAAAGATGATATGACTCCTGCTTTAGAAGCAGCATATTTAGAAGGTTTACGTACAGCGCTTAATGCAGGTTATGCCGTTTTAGAACAAGAAGGAAGTGCAGTAAATGCTGTAAAAGCTTCTATAGTTGTACTTGAAGATAATATTTTGTTTAACGCAGGTAGGGGAAGCGTATTTACTAAAAAAGGGGTTCAAGAAATGGATGCTGCCATTATGGATGGATCCGATTTAAGTGCCGGCGCCGTTGCAGGTATTAGAAATGTACGTAACCCAATAGAATTGGCAATGGAAGTGATGCGCAATAGTAACCATGTTTTTTTGAGTGGTAAAGGGGCTAATGACTTTGCTATTAAACAAGGTATAAAACTGGAACCGGAAGAATATTTTTACTCGCAATTTCGCTATGACCAATGGAAAGCCATGCGAGATAGTGATAGTTACTCACTAGACCATACCAACCACCAAATTGAGGAATTGATGAAAGATAAAAAATTTGGAACAGTAGGTGCAGTGGCTTGTGATATAAATGGAAATATTGCGGCAGCTACTAGTACAGGTGGTATGACTAACAAAAAATATGGACGGATTGGGGATAGTCCCGTAATAGGTTGTGGTACGTATGCAAATAATAACACTTGTGCCATTAGTTGTACGGGTCATGGTGAGTTATTTATAAGAAGTGTAGCTGCTTATGATGTAAGCTGTTTAATGGAATATAAAGGGATGAGTTTGCACGATGCCATGACTGAAGTGGTACACCATAAATTAACCAATATTGGTGGAGAAGGAGGCATGATTGGGATAGATGCTAAGGGTAATTTTGCCATGATCTTTAATAGTGCAGGTATGTATAGGGCTGCAAAGAATAATGAAGGAACTGAAATAATCGATATTTATAAATAATCAGCTAGTAAAATAAGCTTTTAGGTTAGTTATTTCATAGCAGGATCCTGTTCTATTTGATCACGATCCTGTTCTGTTTGATCACGATCGTGATTTATCTTATCACGATCCTGTTTCGTCTTATCACGACCCTGTTTTATCTTATCACGATTCTGTTTTATCTAATCACGATTCTGTTCTTTCTTTTCACGATCCTGTTCTGTCTTATCACGATCCTGTTCTGTCTTATCACGATCCTGTTTCGTCTTTTCACGATCCTGTTCTATCTTATCACGATCGTGATTTATCTTATCACGATCCTGTCCTGTGTTTTCACGATCCTGTTCTGTTTGATCACGATCCTGTTCTCTTTCATCACGATTTTTTTCTCTTTTATCATAGCTCAAACAAAAAATTTTTAAGCTTTACTACCGCTTATAAATAATAAAAAGATTATTAAATCAACTCCATAAAATCTAAAAACCACACAAGGGCGTATTGTTTCTTAAAAAATATTAGTTCATCAAATAAATAGTCAATTTATTGTAAAATAGTATATTTTTATAACCTTATTATACATACTTCATTCAATAACCTTCAAATGAAAGAATCTATATCTAATGGGCTACAACCTGAATTGTTAGAATATTACCAAGATATAGAAGTTGCCTATAACCGCAATATTCAAATGTATCACTCCCTTTTTTACCAGAATCCCGATGCCATTTTTGCGGTGGATACACTAGGAAATTTTACTAGTGCCAATTATAAAATGTTGGAAAGAATGGGGTGTTCAAACAAATTAATTTCCAAATATCATTTCTCTCATTTCATTCATCCAGATTATTTAAATGATGTTTATATTCATTTTAATAAATTATTATTAGGCGAAATTCAAGAATTTACAACCAAGGGAATAGTACACAACCAAGAAATTATAGACATCAATGTAAAATGGTTACCCATCATTGTAAACGAAAAAGTGGAAGGGGGGTACGGAATAGTAAACGACATTACCCAAAACTTAAAGAATGAAGTTGAAATTAAAGAGGTTTTAGAAAGCTTAGGAAAAGCTTATGTAGAAAAAGATAATATACTAGAGAGTATAACAGAGGGATTTTTTGCTATAGACAATTCTTGGAAGTTTGTTTATTGTAACAGAGTAGTTGAACACATATTAGGAATTGAAAAACAACAAATAGTAGGAAAACATTTTTGGGATTTAATTGACCTTGCAAATGCTCCAGATATTTTGGTGCAATTTAAACGCTCGATGGAGGATAAGAAAAGGGTAAATTTTGAAATGTACTACCCCCCTTTTCATACCTGGTTAGATATAACTGCTTATCCTAACGACAACGGCCTTTCTAGTATTATAAGGGTTATTAATGAACAAAAAAGAATTGAACAATTATTTGATCTAGAAAAAGAGGCCTTAGAAATGAGTGCCGACTTACACCTAAACATTGAGACCATTTTAACTTTTTTAATAGATGGTTTACAAAAACTTCATCCAGACATCATGTTTAGTTTGTGGCAAGTTAAAAACAATGCCTTATATAATTGGTATGCCCCTGCCTTACCTGAAGATTATAAAAAAATGGTACACAATTTTCCTATAGGAATAAACCAAGGAACCTGTGGTACAGCGGCATTTACAAAAGCACCAGTGATGGTAGAAGATGTTTCAACGAGTTCAATATGGGAAAAGTATAAAGACATTGCCCAACAATTTGGCTTTAAAGCTTGTTGGTCTTTACCTCTATTAAACAAGGAAAAGGAAGTTTTTGCAACATTTGGTGTTTATTTTACAGAGGCAAGAAAACCTACTAACCCCGAAATAAATAGTGCTGAAAAAATAAAGAATCTACTTACAACCATCATTATTAATAAAAAAGCCGAGGAGGAAATTTTAATTAGTAAGGAACGCTACGATATTGTAGCAATGGCAACCAATGATATTATTTGGGACTATAATCTTGCCGCTAAAACAGTGGTATGGAATAATGGTGTAACAAAAACATTTGGTTATGAAGAAAATAAAATTAAAAATTCAGTTGCTTGGGCTTGGAGCAAAGTTCATCCTGAAGATAAACTAAAAGCCGTTGCCTCATTTATGAATCATCTAGAAAATGGCAGCGTTACTTTTAGTGATGAATTTAGATGCAAGTGTGCAGATGGTAGTTACAAATATGTTGAAAACAAAGTTTTCATTATTAACGATTCCAAAACAAAGAAACCTTTACGCTTTATAGGGTCTATTCAAGATGTTACAGATAAGAAAAATACAGAGATTAAACTAAGAGAATTAAATGACACTTTAAAAATAAGAGCAGAAGAATTGGCTACGTCCAATACCGAATTAGAACGCTTTGCTTATGTTGCTTCGCACGATTTACAAGAACCTTTAAGAACTGTTTCTAGTTTTTTACAATTATTTAAAAGAAGATATGCTGATAAAATTGATGCTACAGCAGATAACTATATAAACTTTGCGGTTGATGGTGCCGATAGAATGAAGCAACTTATTAACGACATGTTAGAATATTCTCGCGTAAATACGCAGCTTAAACTAAATGAAGAAGTGGATATGAAACAGGTACTAAAAGAAGTAATATTTAATTTTTCTAGCAAAATAAAACTTTCTGGAGCCGTAATTGAAATAGCAGAGGATTTGCCTAAAGTATATGCAGTAAAAACACAGATGATGCAAATATTACAAAACCTACTATCGAACGCAATAAAATATCAAAAACCAAATATTCCTCCCCATATTACCATAAAGGCAACAGAAAGGGCAAATGAATTTGAGTTTTCGGTTACAGATGAAGGCATTGGTATTGAACCAAAATTTTTTGATAAGATATTTATTATCTTTCAACGTCTACATAGTAAAACACAATTTTCTGGAACAGGAATAGGTTTAGCCATTTGTAAAAAGATTATGGAAAAACATAATGGGAAGATATGGGTAGAATCTACACTTGGAGAAGGAAGTACCTTTTATTTTACCATTCCAAAAAAATTAGTCAGCTCAATTTAATATAGATGAAAAGATTTGAACTAGAACAAATAGACATTTTAGTTATTGAAGACAATGAAGTACACCTTTATTTATTAGAACAATTTCTAAGCCTCTCTTCCTTACACATAGGAAATTTATACAAAGCCGCTTCTGTAGCTGAAGCGATGAATTTATTGGAAACTAGCAAACCACACATTATATTCCTAGATTTATATTTGCCAGACAGCGAAGGATTAGAAACCTATAGCCTTATTCAAGATAAAATTAACACGGCTGCTATCATTGTAGTTTCTAGTTTATCTGATATTAACATCACCCTAAAAGCACTTTCGTTAGGCGCAGAAGATTATCTTGTAAAAGGCGAGTTTGATGATAGAATATTAGAAAAAACCATTAGATATAGTATAGAAAGAAAAAAGTCGCAATTACAACTTCAAGCTTCAGAAGAAAAATACCGGCAGCTATTTAATAACAACCCCTCCCCTATGTACATTTATGATTTAGAAACTTTAAAAATCATAGAATGTAACCAAGCTGCAATATTGAATTATGGTTATAGTAGAGAGGAGTTTATGAACCTTACTATTATTGATTTAAGACCCGATGAAAACAAGAATCTACCTGTTTTAACAGACACTATAGAATTAAAGAAATTAACCGCTCAACCATTACCCCATAAAAAGAAGGATGGTAGTATTATAAAAGTTGAGATTTCATTCTTCGAAATTGAAATGAATGATAAAATGGTTAGGCAAGTACAAATTAACGACGTTACCGAAAAATTAAAACTTGTAGAAAGACTTGATAAAGAACAAAGAGAACAGCAATTATATATTAATGCTGCTACCATTAAGGCGCAGGAAAATGAAAGATCAGAACTTGGAAGAGAGTTGCACGACAATATCAATCAAATTCTAGTTACCGCTTTATTATTTACGGACAACCTAATATCTACCCAAAAAATTGATTTTGATAGATTAAAATATATTAAAGAAATCATTGCTGAATCCATTAAAGAAATACGAAAGCTAACTAAAGGACTTGTTCCTCCATCATTAGATAATATTGGATTAATGCATGCACTTGATGGGGTACTCAGCAACTTTAAATCGCTTGACAACATCATCATTAATACGTCATTCGATCAATTTCATGAAGAGGGCATGTCCGAAGATTTAAAACTAATGGTCTATAGAATTGCTCAGGAACAACTTAATAATATTATAAAACATGCCAACGCAACTGTGGTAGACTTATCGCTAGAAAGAACCTACACAAATCTTATCTTAATAATTAGAGATAATGGAAAGGGTTGTGACCTTGATGATCAAAGAAACGGAGTAGGGATACAAAATATTATGACAAGAGCTTCCTTATACAATGGGCATGTTAAATTAAAATCGTCTCCAGGAAATGGTTTTGAATTAATAGTAGACTTTCCATTAACATTATTAAACGAATAAACTAAAACAATGCAAAAAGGCAGATTAGAAGCTTTTAGTGATGGTGTAATAGCAATCATTATTACCATTATGGTTCTAGAAATGAAAGTTCCACACGGTAATTCTTTACAAAGTCTTCAACCACTTTTACCTGTATTTTTAAGCTATGTTTTTAGTTTTATTAACGTGGGAATTTATTGGAATAATCACCACCACATGATTCATGCTGCCAAACATGTAAATGGTGCTGTACTTTGGGCAAATATTCATTTATTATTCTGGTTGTCTCTTTTTCCATTTGTTACTGCTTTTATGGGTGAGAATGGTTATGCAGTAATACCTGTTGTATTGTATGGTGTGGTTTCTTTTATGTCGGGAGTTGCCTATTATATTCTAGCTCAATTTTTAATAAAAGTAAATGGTAAAAACTCTACCCTTGCCATTGCCTTAGGCAAGGATAAAAAAGGAATAATTTCGGTTATTGTATATGCTTTGGGCATTGCCCTCTCGTTCATAAACCCTTGGTTAGGTATAACTAGTTATGTTATAGTTGCTTGTATGTGGTTTATACCAGATAAACGAATAGAAAGGAAGATTACTGAGTAGTGAAATGGAGATAATTAATCATTAATAATTGATAATTGTGCAAGGTGATATGAATTTAATGTAATAACTCATCCTTTCATAACTCCACACATTAGCTCATAACTTGTAAAGTACCCATCAAATTATCAATTATCCACCCTTAATAAAGCAGGTCACCCAACTTTGTAGGATTGATGATGCTAATTTTCCCCCCTTTAATTTCAATTAATCCTTCCGCTTTAAAGTCGCTTAAAGTTCTTATTAAAGATTCTGTTGCCGTACCCACATAACGTGCAATGTCATCTCTCGAAATATCAATGGTTGCGCCCTGTTTATCTTTATTAAATTTATGGTGTATATCTACCAAAGCTTTTGCAATACGTTTACGTAAAGAATCGTAGGCTATATTCAATAGTCTAGTTTCTTTTTCCTTCATATTATTGGTAATAAGCTTTATAAACTTTGTTGCCATTGTAATATCATTATATACTAATTGCACAAATTCCTCCCTAGGTATAATAGCCACTTCGGAATCTTTTAAAGCATCGGCAGAATCTTCATAATTCTTTTCTTCAAGTAGTGGTACAAAGCCAATAAAATCGCCAGGGGCATAAAGATTGGTAATAAATTCTTTACCATCATCATTGGTTTGATAAGATTTTATTTGTCCACTCTTTAAGTAATATAAATACTTAGGTCGTTTACCTTCACTATAAAGAATTTGCTTTTTATATACCAAATGAGTGTCATAGTTTTCTAGGTCCATCTTTAATAAACCACTGCTATGCAGTTTCTTTATTAAGTCGTTTACCCCTTTATCATCAGCATTGTATTTACTCTTTAATATTTCCTGCTTTTTTAGGCGTGTTTCAATAGCACTCAATAGTTCATAATCATCAAAAGGTTTGGTTATGTAATCATCTGCTCCCATATCCATTCCTTTACGTAAATCACTACGTTCTGCCTTAGCAGTTAGAAATACAAACGGAATATCTTGCGTATGTGAATTCTTTTTTAACAAATGTAATACACCATAGCCATCTAATTCTGGCATCATAATATCGCAAACAATTAAATCGGGCTTTTTATCAATAGCCATCTCTACTCCTTTTCGCCCATCTTCTGCAATTAAAGTATGGTAGCCATCTAATGATAGAATCTCGGCTATATTCTCTCTAATGTCCTTGTGATCGTCAATAATTAAAATCGTTTTCATATTTTACTTTATATATAAAAATAGAATTATGCAATGATAAATCTGACAAATAAAAGATAAAATGATGTAAATCAATTTTATAATTGAGTACTATCAATTTCAATCTTTTAAATATGCGGCTATTTTGCCTCATAATTTTTACTATGCCAACTGTAGCTGTTAATACTAGCACCTGTACCCATTGTGGAGAAGATTGTACAACGCATAAGCTTTTGCTTCAGGACAAAACCTTTTGTTGCGAGGGTTGCAAAATGGTTTATCAACTTATTAATAACACTGGCTTATGCAACTATTATGAACTAAATAATAAACCTGGCATTAACCAACGTGCCAAGGTGCGTAAAAACAAGTTTGCATTTTTAGAAGATAAAACCATCCAACAAAAACTTATTAGTTTTAGTAATGAATCACAAATACACGTTAGTTTCTATTTACCACAAATACATTGCAGTTCTTGCTTATACTTATTAGAAAACCTACATAAATTAAACAAAGAAATTGTTTCCTCTTCAGTAAATTTTACTAAAAAAGAAGTTAGTATTATTTTCAATAAAACCATTACACTACAAGTTGTTGCAGAGCTATTAACTTCAATTGGATATGAACCTTATATTAGCTTGAATGATATTGGCACTAAAAAACCAGTAACTACTAAATCGATGATTTATCAATTGGGTGTTGCAGGATTTTGTTTTGGCAACATTATGTTACTTAGCTTTCCAGAATACCTTGGCTTGGGTACACTTGAAGCTAGCTTACAATACACCTTTCGCTTAATGGCATTAATTTTATCATTGCCGGTTTTCTTTTATAGTGCTCAACCCTTTTTTGTTGCTGCCTGGAAAGGTGTAACCCATAAGTTTTTGAATATTGATGCCCCCATTGCCTTAGCTATTATTGTAACATTTTTTAGAAGCATTTACGAGGTTATAACTGCTAGTGGTTCGGGTTATTTTGATTCATTATCTGGCATTGTTTTTTTTATGCTGATTGGACGAATCTTACAAAACAAAACCTACCAACAACTTTCTTTTGAGCGCGATTACACTTCTTACTTTCCGGTGGCAGTTAGTGTTTTAAAGGACGACAAAGAAAAGCCCACTTCTCTTCCAGAAATTAAACTAAATGACACCTTATTAATACATAATGAAGAACTTATACCTGCAGATGGCATTCTTACAAAAGGCAAAGCGTTGATAGATTATAGCTTTGTTACCGGAGAATCTATCCCTATACTAAAAGAAATGGGTGAATTTGTTTATGCTGGCGGCAAGCAAAAAGGAGGTAATATTGAATTGTTGGTGATGAAAGAGGTTTCGCAAAGCTATCTTACTAGCCTGTGGACAAAGGAAGAAGCCAAAAACAATAAAGAAACAATTAATAACTCATTCGTACATCTACTAAGCCAATATTTTACTTATATCGTTTTTACTATTGCACTACTAACTGCTACTTATTGGTGGTTTAATAACCCCGCGAGGCTTTGGAATTCTGTTACAGCTATCCTAATAATTGCCTGCCCTTGTGCCTTGTTACTCTCTAGTACTTTTACCAATGGAAATGTGTTGCGAATTTTAGGTAACAACAAATTTTATTTACGTAGTGCCCAAGTAATTGAGACCATAGCAAAAATTAATAAAATAGTATTCGATAAAACGGGTACACTTACTACAACCGAACAACAATTTGTTGAGTATGAAGGCCTTACTCTTACCGATAATCAATTAACAAACATTGCCTTGTTGGCAAAACAATCTAACCATCCGTTAAATAAAATATTGGTTAATTTCTTAAAGCATTATCAAACACAATCTAATAATGTTAATAGTTATATGGAAGTTACGGGTAAAGGCATAGAAGGGTATATTAACTCAAAACTTTATTCAATAGGGTCTTCCACTTATATTTTAGGTAGAGATACTGGTACTGTTAACATGACCACTGGTGTTTATGTAGCAGAAGAAGGTAAGCTATTGGGTAGGTTTTCTTTTAATAATCATTATCGCGATAATATTCAATTGCTTGTAAAACAACTACAAACAAAGTACAATTTATCGGTTATTTCTGGAGATAATTCGGGAGAAGAACAGCATTTAGGTAATTTAATGGGTAATGAAACTAAATTATTATTTAACCAAAAGCCCGAACATAAACTACAATACATAAAATTATTACAAGAAGATGGCGATAAAGTAATGATGATTGGAGATGGTTTAAATGATGCAGGAGCTTTACAAAAAAGTGATGTAGGTATTGCAGTTGCCGAAGATTGCAACAATTTTACACCTGCAAGTGATGCTATTATTGAAGCAAAGCAATTAACTAAACTACCCCTTTTTATTAAGTTATGTATTGCCAACAAAAACATTATTATAGCAAGTTTTATTTTATCTATCATCTATAATTTAATAGGAATATTTTTTGCTGTTCAAGGACAACTATCACCCTTAATTGCTGCAATTTTAATGCCTTCTAGTTCACTTACCATTTTATTGGTAACCTTTGGAAGTAGTAATTTAGTTGCACGATGCTTGGGTATCTATAAATAATTTGCCATGTGAGTTTTTTTTCATTTAAGTGTTATAGGGTGAGGCTGCATTTTCTAATGTGGCCTCTTTTTTTATATTTAATTGTCTTGTGGAAGTGAAATAAAAGCAACGAAGAATAAAATATATGAATAGCCTTTTATTAAAAGCAAATAACCCCTATTAGCTAATGTTATGCAACTATATAATCTATGTTATGCTATTTAGCATATCATTAAACTAAGTAAATAATAGGTTATTGAAGTAGGTAAAGGAAAGAATAGGTATAGATTTACAATTGTGCAGCGTCCTTTCTTACTTGTGCTGAGTTCTTTCTTAGTTGTGCAGAGTCCTTTCTCAATTGTGCAGCGTTCTTTCAGTATTATTTAAAGTTAAAACAACAGCTTACTAATTTAGTCTTTAAAAGAAAGTTTTAACAAATAAACACTAATAGGCTTTATAATGCAACCAAATATTAGTAAAATCTTGATTTTAAAATTGGTATAAAAATCTATTAATACCTCAAACAGCTTAATGAGCTTTATTTTGAAGGCTGCAGCATATTTACAACCTCTTTACCTACTTGCAAAAACTCTTTAGGGGTATGGTAACCACCTGTTTGTGTAACTGCTTCTCCATTAGCATTAAAAAATAACAGTGCAGGATAACCTTGCACTTGGTATTGTTGCACTATTTCGGCACCCTCGGGTTGTTCACCATCTAAAGTTACATTTATAAACTTTTCATTATAAAAAGCTGCCACACGTTTATCGGAAAAGGTATTACTCTTTAATTTTTTACAGTAACCACACCAAGTAGTATATACATCTAAAAAGATGGGCTTATTCTCTTTCTTGGCCATCGCTTTGGCTTCACTCCAAGAACCTCTAAAGAATTGAATACCCTCTTTATCGTCTGACTTAAAATTTACGAAAGGGTTATTAAACAAATAAAAAGCCCCAAAAGAAAGGAGGGCAACACTAATAAAAAGAAGATACTTCATTTTTTACGTTTTATAAAATTGCAAATAAACTAACCCTTAGATAATGATAAAGTTGAACCAACGCGTAACATTATTACGAATTTATAACCAAAGCCTTACAAGTGAATAAAAAACTTACATATAATAAAGCTCCTAACCTCTAGAAGATTAAACACCCTTTAAAGATTTATTAAGCCTAGAAAATATTTTATGAACCAAAGCCTTACATGAGTAATCTATAATTAATTAACCAAAAAGAGGTGTTGAGTCATCGTAAACAATAAATAATTTTTTTTTACAATCCACAACCTGTTAATTTGCTTTTAATGATATTTTAATACCCCCAATATTCATTTAAAATAATAGTTTATATATGATTGATACGGTTGCTTATGCAAGAGCAGGTTTATTAGGTAACCCTTCAGATGGGTATAATGGCAAAACGATTAGCCTCATTATTAAGAACTTTGCCGCTAAAATTCTTATTTATCAATCTCCCGAATTGCATATCGAACCTCAGGATGCAGATAGTAACTATTTTAAAAATATTTATGACCTTAAAGAAACAGTTTCCTCAATGGGGTACAATGGGGGGATTCCTGTTATTAAAGCTGCTATTAAAAAGTTTTGCGACTTTTGCGATGAAAACAATATCCGTCTCTCTAGTAAAAACTTTACCATTCGTTACAAATCTAACATTCCAAGACAGGTGGGCATGGCGGGTTCTAGTGCCTTGGTGATTGCTACACTAAGAGCCTTAATGCAGTTTTATGAAGTGCAAATTCCTTTAGAACAATTACCAACTTTGGCTTTAGAAGCCGAAGTAAAAGAATTGGGTATAACTGCTGGTTTGCAAGACAGGGTGATACAATGTTATGAAGGATGTGTGTATATGGACTTTAATAGACAGCAGATGGACACTTATGGCTATGGTGTTTATGAAAGATTACCTATCGATAGTTTGCCTAAATTTTATATTGCCTACAAAACAAATTTAAGTAAAGTTTCGGGCAAGGTTTTAAACGACATTAAAACCAAATATCACCAAGGTGATGCGCATGTTATTAACACCTTACATAACATTGCTTCATTAGCAGATAAAGGCAAAGAAGCCATTGCAAACAGGGATTATGGCTTGTTGGGTGATTTGATTAATGAGAACTTTAATAATAGAAGAAAAATTATGGCCATCTCCGATAGTAACAACCAATTGATAGATGTAGCAAGGAGTTGTGGAGCTTCGGCTTCCTTTACAGGTTCGGGAGGTGCAATAATTGGAATTTACAATGACAATGAAATGCTACAAAAGTTGGTTTACGCACTCCGAAATATTCAAGCAAGAGTTATTAAACCCTACATTATCTAACATTTATTTATTTATTAATTACATACTATGGTAAAAAAAGCAGTAATACCCGCAGCGGGTTTAGGTACTAGGTTTCTTCCTGCAACAAAGGCTTCCCCTAAAGAAATGTTGCCCATTATTGATACACCAACTATACAGTATGTAGTTCAGGAAGCGGTAGATTCTGGAATTGAAGATATTCTTATTATATCTGGTAGAGGTAAACGTGCTATTGAAGACCATTTTGATAGAAACTTTGAATTGGAAGAACGCATTAAGGACAAAGAAGATGCAATGTATGATGAGGTAAGAAACTTATCTAACCTTGCTAACATCCATTTTATTCGCCAGAAAGAAATTAATGGTTTAGGTGATGCTATTTATTATGCGCGCCAACATACAGGTAATGAGCCTTTTGCGGTATTATTAGGAGATACTATTATTGATTCGGTAATACCAGTTACCCAACAACTAATGGACATTTATGACCAATATGAAAGCACTGTAATAGCTGTTGAGGAAGTACCTAAAGATAAAGTTTCGCGTTATGGTATAGTTGGTGGAGAAGTATTGTCGGATAAAATTATGCGATTGAATCAATTAATTGAAAAGCCTTCCATAGAAACCGCACCATCCACTCTAGCAATTGCTGGAAGGTATATACTAACACCGGGAATTTATAAAGCTTTGGAAAAGACTCCCAAAGGCAAGAATAATGAGTTGCAGTTAACCGATGCCATGATAGAACTATTAAAGAAAGAGTCTATTTATTCGCAAACATTTGATGGTAAAAGATATGATATTGGCAATAAGCTAGACTTTATTAAGACAACCATTGAATACGCACTAAAGCGAAAAGAGTTCTCTTCTAAAATACTTGCTTTTATGAAAGAAATTATTACGGAATATGAAGCAAAGAATTAGACTAATATTCAAATTGATATAACTTAAAATAATAAAGGTTCGGGTACTAACTCGAACCTTTATTATATTTTAGCAATACATTCTTCTGCAAAGCCAAAGCTTAAGGTCATCCCTGCCCCCCCCAATCCATTGATAATAAATACTCCATCACTAGGTTGTAAAAATACATCCGTTTCTCCATTGGTCATTTTGGGATAGATACCATGCCAAGATTGCGTTAATTGCCAATTGGTAGTAACAGCGAATTGCTCGAGGTACTGCATAACTAAGGCATTGATATGCGTTTTGTCAAAGGGGTCAAACGTAAGACCATATTCGTGACTATCCCCCACTGTTAGTTCAAAATTATTGTTTTGAGAAATCATTACATGGATTCCCCATTTAAGATATTCTTCCATCTCAGCTTCATATCTTTTCTTTAACTGGGGTAGGGTTGCTGCCACCTTAAAACTATTATAATGTATAAGCGAAAGCCCACCGCAAAGAGCCACCCCCATTTTCCAGTTTGGGGTCTCTGATACAAAACGCATCATCTGCAACTTACATTTGGTAATAGAAAGCTCCTTAAAAACTTCGGGATATAAAGTCTCAAAGTCCGCACCACTAGCAATAAAAACAACATCGGCTTCCAACGTCTCTGCGCCGATCCAAACTTTGCCTGTTTCTACTCTAGTAACCGCCTTCCCCCAGATAAATTTCACATCCAGATACTCTGCCAAATAATTTGGGATGGAAGCAATAGCTTGCCTTGGATCCACTATCGTTTCGGTAGTGCTGTATAAACCGCCAATTAACCCCCCAGAATTAATACCATTGTATTTTTCTAAAATAATATCGGGATTCATCAACTGAACAGGTCTGCCACTTTGCTTAAAAGCTTGTTCTAGTTCTTGCAAAACTTGCCATTCGTCCTCATTATGTGCTACATGTAAACTGCCACAGGGGTCGTACCAAAGACCAATACTATCGGCCACATCCATCCAGATTTCCCTGCTTCGTATTGCTCGATAATATAACAATCCATCAGGCTGACCAATAGGCCATACCATACCAAAGTTTCTAACGGATGCCCCCACTGCCTTTTCTGTACGCTCGATAACGGTAACAGAATAATTTTTTAAACTCAAGGCACGGGCGGTGGCCAAACCTACAATGCCAGCACCGACAACAATTGCTGAACGTTGATTCATAAAATTTTTATTGTTTTTGGTGAAGATTTGAAAACAAACGAACGCTTATCAATACAAGAACAATACCCACACAGGCGGAAACATAAAATAGGAAACTAAAAAAATCGACCCAGTTATATTTTACAGTCATGAACTCTTTTATCAATAAAACCAATACAGTACCCATATAGCCAAAAGCATCGGCAATGTACATGACAAACCCAACATTCCCCTCTACTTTAAAGGCAGCCAGTAACCTCTCGAAGTAGAAACAATTGTACGGAACGTAGCCTAAGTACAAACCTGAAGTGGCAAACAGCATCCAGATTATGGGAGAAATAAGGTGAAGGTGGAAAAGATAGGTGGTGGTAGCTGCCAGAATAAATCCAAAAGCAATAATCCAATGGTTGAGCTGAAAAGCCTTGTAATTATTTTTTATCAGGAAGAATCCACCAATTACAGCCAGCAACATAATCGAAGTGTAAGTGCTGTTCTGGGTAAATAAGTAGGCATTGTTTACATAGCCAGTTTCTATCCAGAGTTCGTTGGCAAAATCTTCGCAAAAGTCGCGAAGGATTGTCAGCATTACATAAGTAGTGATAATTGGTGTTAATGCCAAACCAAATCTCTTGATAAATCCTTGCCTTTCCTCCTTACTCATTGGCCTTCTGCCCGTGCGCTGAGCAATATCTTCTGGTCCGGGATGCGGAGCTTTGTCAATCAGCCAGACACAGATAAAAAGTGGGATAATAAATATTCCTCCTGCTGCAAATGGCATCCACCATTCTGATACCCCCATCGTTCCTAGTAACCATTTGCCAACAGACTTTGCTAATCCTGAACCGAAAATAAAACTGGTTGCCAACACTGCCCCCAATAATTCAGTAATCCTTCTACCTTCCAGATAACTAAATACTAACCCCCAAACCATACCTAAAGGCAAGCCATTTAGGAGCATGCAAATGATATTAAAAGGGCGGGGCACAATGGCAAATACCAATAATGTAAGCCAAGCAACTCCAATAATTATGACAATAGCTTTAGCTCGGTTCTCTCGCCTCATCGTGCCGATTACTTTAATTCCGTAGAACTTACTCAACATATAACCAATGACTTGTGCAATAACTAAGCATACTTTATAAGAAATGCCCATCCACGTCTCATGTTCATAAGTAGCAGCTGTAAAAGGCTTCCTGAACCCATACATACAGGCATAGATGATAAAAGCAGATATGGAAACGTAAAATACAAAAACAATCGGCGATTCCTCTAACCACTTAAACCCTTTGGGCTTTTTTAAAATTGTAGTTGTTGCTGACATGTTTTTTAGTATTAAATAAGGAGCTAGGGGTAAGGCATAAGGCATGAGTAGGCAAATTACAGATAACTTTTGCCTTAGGCCTTATTCCTTATGCCTCATGTTTTTCGATAATCTCAATCAATTCAATCAAGTCGTCTATAATAAAATCCGGTTGGTAAGGTAGTAGTGCCTCTCTGGTAAAAGCACCCGTAGTAACACCGATGCTATAAAGACAGCCCGAATTTTTCCCTTCGTTTACATCCACCTCAGTATCCCCAATCTTTACAATCTTTTTGGAGTCTGTGACACCAGTTAGTGACATTATCTTATGAATCATTTCGGGAGAAGGTCGCCCTTGTGATACTTCGTCGCTACAAACAAAGCAATCAATTTTACCGTCTCTCAACCAACCAAGTTTGTCTATAATCACTTCTGTAATCTCTCTTGAAAACCCTGTATCCAGTCCTATTTTGATATTATTTACTTTCAAAAAAGCAAATACCTCTTCAGCATTGGGTAAAGGGGATATATCATTGGATTCTTTATAAAACTTTACCATCAACTCTGCAAAACGATGATGTATGGTATTGATAAATTCAACATTTATTACAGAAATATCACTCTCATATTCATCTAACATCAATTTTATTGCTTCTGGCTTTTTATAGCCCATCAAAGGATTTATTTTCTCAACCGGTATATCATAACCAAATTCTTGCATAGCGGTTTTAAACGCAATCGCTATTTCCCCATTATCTTTAACTGTTGATCCTGCAATATCAAATACTACTAATTCTATTTTCATGAATGATTGTTATTAAATGATTTGAATAAAAAAATGATTTAAAACCTTTCTTCGTTTTTAGTTATTACTTAAAACTTCTCACTATCTACTTGAAGTTGCCTCTCCATCATCTTCTTATATTTTTCTAAATCAGGCAATGGTTTATTCTCTTCTTTTGCAAGTTCGTCCCATTTGCGGAGGGTAATGTATTCATTAAATAATTCGTCTGCTTCAAATTCTAAGGCTTCTTTTTCGTTCATCATACCACCCTGGTGTTCTAAAGTAACCTTACTGGCAGGTGATAATTTATCCTGATATTCTGGATATTTGTAGGTAAGGTATCGCTTTGCGTTAACATGACTAGCTACTAATGAAGCAATCTTAGAGTTGAAGCCTTTTTCTAAAAGGTAATCTGCACCCAGTTTTTCATGATCTACTATACCACAATCATCCATGTGTTGTAATTCTTTTTCTGGGTAGGCAAAGGCATACAAATGCCCGATGTCATGAAAGAACGCTGCTAATATCATCTCCTCCCCTGCCCCAGCTTCTTCCGCTAGTTGGGCACATTGGCACATATGTTCTATCTGAGAAACAGGTTCTCCTATATAATCCTCATTGCCATGATTAATGTAGAGACTCATTATTTCCTCTACAGCTTCTTTTGATTGAAATTCGTTCATTGATTTAATATTTTGTCTTTCAATTGAGAAAATTTACTTAGCATAAATGCTTTCAATTGGTTTCGCCACAGGGTGTTCTGCCTTGAAATTAAGCCCTACCAACTTTGCAAAAGTAGCCGCCAGCTGTTCTTGATAAAGGGTTTCATTCTCTTTAACTTCCCCCAATGGCTTCGTGTCTGGCCCAATTGCAGCTATCCAAATCTGCCCCGCATCTTCAATATACGGCCCGTGATGTTGCCAGTATTCCTTCACTTTATCTCCTCTGCCATGATCACAAGTAACAATCAAGGTTGTTTTATTTTTGTATTTGGGTGATGACTGAATGTATTTCCACAAATCTGCCAACATCCCATCTTCAGCGTGTGCACTCTTCAGATATTGATCGTACAAACCAGCATGGGCAAAATCGTCTGTCTCATCAAAACCAATATATAACACCTTTGGCTGATAACTTTTAAGGTATTCCTTTGCTGCAAAATAAGTAAATACGTCCAAACGCTCACCCAAAGGTTCGGCAGCAAGGGATTGCATCTCGTTCAACAATTTTAATTCTGGAGTATTGAATTTTAAACTGTCGCTATCCGCATTTACCAGCAATTTGCTTCTTTGGGTATTAAAGATGTAAGGAAATATATTCCATGAACCAAAAATTGCCACCTTATTAGCAAAGTCTTTTTGTTGATTAATGAACTCTAAAACGTTGGTATTCTTATTCAAAACCTTCGCGTTGCTATTCAGCAAAGAATCAGGATAACCGGTAAATATTTCGTTATAACCCGGGTATGAAAACCAATACTTATTGGCATTGTTTACCAAATTGCCTGCCCAACGGTTACCATAAACCTGACCATTTTGCCCAATTGTTCCCCATAAAAAAGGAAATAACTTTCTTCTGCGGATGGTAACATCTTTGTCCCATAGTCGGTGACTGATACCCGCACTATCCATCGTAAACTTTTTATTACCCACTAAGGCAGTATCAATTCCTCCAAAAACTTCTTGCCAGCGCATCCCATCAAGGGTCACAATCACTAAGTTTTCTGTTTTAGTTTGTGATTTTGATGTCACCACTAAACCTACCGCAAACACAATGAGTAAAAGATACTTTTTCATTTTATTGATTAATTTATTATTTTACATTTACTATTTCATCACTTCATTCTGTTGCCTGTAATGTTCCTCCCTCATTGCCTTTTCATCATCCATAACTGGCCCCTTCATCACCTTTTTCCAATCGACATTTGTATGATATTTTGCCATTGCCTTATCAATATCAAAAATCCTTTCATCATGCTTTTCTAAAGTGTAAGGCGTCAAATCGGGATTAGAGGTAAAGAAATCTTGTAACAAAGTCGCCGTAACATCATACTGATTCACATAAGGCACGTTCAAGATATTATATATTGTTTTGAGGATAGCACCGAAGTTGGCATGGGTATGACTCACGTATCCTTTTTTTACATAAGGCCCCGCCATCATAAAGATAGAGCGGTGTGCATCTACGTGGTCCACTCCCCCTTGTGGGTCATCTTCGGTGATAATCACCAACATATTTTTCCAATATTTAGTACGGGAAAGGAAGTGTACAATCCTGCCCACTGCCAAATCATTATCCGCCATATAAGAATGTGGATAGAAATAGCCATCCTCTGGGCGCACTCCAGCACCGTGGTCGTTGGGCACTTGCATTGCTATCAAAGAAGGCATTTTCTCTTTACCTGTAATCCATTTTTTGGTGAACTCACCTTCAAACTGGTTCATTCTGTATTGGTCGGGTATATTGGTATTGAATCCTGCATAGTTGTGGCTTGTTCTAGTAAACAATGCCTTTTGCATCGGCACCATTACCCCGTGTGCAGCACCTGTTGCAGTATCCATCCATTCTTCACGAACGTGAGCTGTTTCATTAGCTTCTCCGAAATTGTAGAACGAAACGTGTTTACGTTCCAAAGCTTCCCACAAACCGCCAATCTCACCATAATCTTCTGGATCCATGCTGCCCGTAGAACCCGGAAAACGGCGACCTGGTGCAGAAGAAAACAGTTTAGCAGTCTTATCTACATCAGAATTGGCTTCTACCCATTCGTTCGGTATCACACCCAACATCCAATGGTGACCATGAATAGAGGCATCGCTATCGCAATAAAAGTTATCGCTGATAGCATATTCCTTTGCTAATTTATGGTGGTTGGGTGTAACCTTTAAATGCTTGAACTTCTCTTTTAAGGAATCTGTGGGCAAGGTATATTCACAATCCACCCCGTATTTTGCAAGAGAGGTATCTCCATTTACCCCGGGAATTTGCGACATAAATTCATCGAAAGTCCTGTTCTCTTTGGTGATGTACACAATGTATTTAATTGGGCTGTTACGTAAACCTGGCAAAGCTGGTAAGGGGTTTAAGGTATCATCAATAATAGTTTCCTTTTTGAAGGTGTTGTTCAACACTTGCTCGGTGTAAGCAGCTAGTGCTAAAGAATCGGGCATCGGCACTTTCTGAAAAGTAGCTTCTTGAATATCACCAATGTAAGTACCCTGAACAGGTGGAACAAAACCCTTTCCACCATTAGGACCAGCACCAAAACCACGGCAACTAATTATGTACAATTCCTTTTCGTCGTTGGATAAGTTAACACGTGTTGGCCCCCAACCAGCAGGTATCAACCCGATTGTTTTTTTGGTTGGAATATCTATTACTGCAACGGCATTAAAACCTAGCAAGGCAACATATAGTTTCTTTTCGTCCTTACTAAGCTTGATGCCAAACGGAAGCAACCCACGATATTTATCGATCTTGTTGCTAGCAGAAAGCTGAATCGTACCCCCCAACTTATTTGCCCTGTAATCTATCACCGAAATATTATCGTTGGTAGCATTGGTAACATAAATATATTTATTACCTGCAGCAATTGAGTTAGGGCTTGCACCTCCTACCACTTCAGCCCCTTCAATCATTTCTCCTATCTGAAAACCTGTTTTGAACTTCTTTATTACTTTATTTTTCGCTAAATCAATGGTAAAAACACTCATTGCCTCATCAGCCAAAGGGCTACCTACGCCAGGAATCTTTCTGCCTTCTACTTCAGTTCCCTCAATAGATTCTTTAGTATTATTTCCATAAGGGTGACGAGAAATCATCAATGAATCGTAGTTCTTGGGAGTAGCACCTTCAATCAAAGGATAGGAATACAAACCCACATTAGCAACAAAAGCAAATTTTTTATCAGGACTAAAGGATAAGCCAAAAGGTTGGCGACCTGCTTTGATAGAAGCCGTAATCTTCTTTAGTTTCAGGTTATAACGCACCATACGGAAGTTACCTCTGTCGAGGATCAATAGTTCGTCGCTGCTTTCATTCAACACTAAATCGGACGTAAAGCTGTCTTCATATTTTATACCATCTACCACCCCATCAATACTGATGGAATCGAGACGGACTAGTTTCTCTATGTCATAAACAATTACAGAACCATTATCACCCCCACTCAGGTAGATAGTTTTAGAATCGGAAGCAAAGGCAATACCCAAAAAAGAACTATTAGCCAATGGCGAAGGAATGACTTTGGTATTATTGGAATCGATAGAATAAGAAACATCGCTCAAGGGCTGATGCGCCAACGGCGAAGTAACTGTTTGATTGTAACTAGGTACACGAGTATTTTTAAGGGAAGCAATGTCTATAATAGTAAAAACGCCATTGTGGAGGGTAACGGCTTTTTTGCCATCAGGCGAGATGGTCATACCAAAAGGATCGTGGGTAATATGGATAGTTTGTCCAGTAGGGGTAACGAACTTGCCACTTGGTAAAACAGAAATACCCTTTGGGTTGATGGAACAAAACTGTTTAGTGCCAGGCACTTCGAGTATGGATACCTTCTTTTGGGCAGAACAGAAATACGTATTACCAATAAAAAAAATACTTATAACGCCAAGTTTTAAGAAATAATTATTCATAGCATAAGAATTAAAAAATATAAGCGAAGCCATGGGGCTCCGCTTATATAAATTATAGATTTACAAAGGAAAATTATTTAACTAGCCACATAGTCTGGTTTAAATCATCGGCTGTAAAGCCTTGAGCGTTTAAAGCAGCTTTATAGTTGGTAGCATTTTGTACTTGCTCGCTTACAGGGTATTCCCATCTTTTTGGAACAATACCATTGTTACCTACACCGCTTCCCCCTTTAAATGCAGGAACCCCTGTTCTACGCCAGTTGTAATAACCTTCATATCCAGAATTCTGGAACATTGCTATGTACTTTTGTAATACAATCTGGTTGATAGCAGTTGCAGAAGAAGAAGACAACATTACACTTGGTTGTGCATAGAAAGTAGAAAAGCTAAACGTAAACGGATAAGCTACTGTATTTGCAGCAGATGTGTTACCTGGAGGTAAGAAATGCGCTGTGAAGTTAGTTTGCGTAGTATCTATACCATAAAACTTCATTGACTCGTTAATACCAGTTTTGTACCAAGTTTCAGCATTGCCAGAAATCCAACCACGCTCAATTGCTTCAGCAATGTTAAAGCACAATTCTTTATAACCTACCAATACATCTGGTTCGCCAACAAATGTTGTAAAGTATCTGTATCTATTAATGTAAGAATAAATACCATAATTAGCATTACCGTACATAGTAGAAAGTGGTTCACCTGTACTTGCACCTGCAAAAGCTTTATAATCAGTAGCAGTTGTTTTAAAGCTATCAACTAATTTCCAAGCAGGATCACAAGTAATAAATACGCGAGGGTCATTGTTTGCGGTTAATGAACTTACGTAAGTAGCAGCCATATTTAAACGTGTACCGATACTGCCAAAATTACTAGGTGTAAGACCGTAAGAACTGTAAGACGCAGAAACATAAGTGAATTTAAAATCATCACTTTGACTAGTAAATGTTGGATACTGAGTAGGGTTATTGAAAATTTTCGCAAACTGCGAAGCAACATTTAAATCAGCATCAGCCGATTTATTGCTTAATGCAATCAATACTCTTAATTTAAAAGTATTAACCAATTTTTGCCAAGAAGCAAGGTTTCCTCCATAGTAGATATCTTGAGAAGCAGACAATGAACCATCATTATTTGCAATTAGAGTTGCAAAATTTGAATTTGCAGAATCCAAAGTATTTAAAACATATTGGAAAATTTGTTTTTGCGAAGTGTAAGCTGGCGTTGTATTACCAGTTGCACCTTGTAGGGCGTTCACTTGAGGAACATCACCAAATAACGAAGTTAAATTGTAATAATAGTATGCTCTAACAAATTTACCTACTGCCGCGTAAGGATTAACACTTGCAGCTCCTCTTGCAGTGGCTTCACTTTCCATTTGTGCAACATTTTTCAACACTAAATAAGGCTCGAAAGAACCATCAGTCCACGAATATATGTTGTTACCATAATAATCGTAGTTACCACAAAAGTACTGGTTCCATTTGTGCACGTCACCCCATGAATCAACACCACCTAGATTACCTTGAGAGCCAGTACCTGACATATCAGTTAATACTGTACCTAAAATTAAACTTGGAGGTACACTTTGAGGATTATTGGGATTAGTTTGATACTCTTGAATTTTTTTATTACAAGATGTAATCACTAGAACTCCCAAAAGGATAAACAATATATTTTTTATATTTTTCATTGTTATTTTTTTAAGTAGTTAGTTAATTAAAAAGTAAGATTTAAATTAAAACCATAACTACGTGTAGTTGGGGTTTGTAAAGAAGAACCACTGCTTTGAGTAAATTGATCAACATCTAAATCTTTGTACTTATTAGGGAAGAAGTATAATAAATTTCTACCCACTACAGAAATAGTTGCTTTCTGAATAAAGTGCTTTTTACTTAAGATGCTTTCAGGCAAAGCATAAGTAAGTGCCACTTCTCTCAATTTTGCATAGGTTTTCTTGATGACGTCTAAATCAGGAATTGATGCCAAACGCGTAACAAATGGTTGTACTTGACTCTTGGTTGTGTTTTGTACCACCGTTAAAGCATTCATATTTGTTATTGTACCTGTAATTGGGTCTAATTGAATTGGAGCACCCGTTAAGTTAACACCATCACCAGTGTAAGCAGCAATGTTAGCTTCATCAGAAGGTCTTGCTGCACCTAATGCACCCTCAGCACTTTCAATGTGACGACCACCTTGTAACGTTTTCTTACGTACATAATCTTCAATTACACCACCCACAATACCATCAAATTGGAAACGTAAAGAGAAGTTTTTATACCCTAAGTTATTGATAGCAGACCATGACCAATCTGGATCATAGTGACCATAAACTTTTTGAGCAGAGGATCCTACATCAGAATATCTTAAATAAACGCCTGAAGCCTGATCAATTACCATTTGTCCATACGGAGTTCTTACAAAACCATTACCATAAAGCAAATCAACGCGTTCTCCATTCTTCTCATAATTATCTGGATTAGCTATATCCACCCACTTTCTGATATAAGTTGAAAAGTTACTGATTACATTCCAACTAAACCCTTTTGGATCTTTAAACGGAGTTGCAGTCATAGTAATTTCCCATCCATCGTTGGTGAATTTATTGCTATTTGTCAGATAACTAGAATAGCCTGATGCAGAGGAAATTCCTCTACCAGCAATACCCGTATTTAGGTAATGGAAATGAGTAACATCTAAACCTAATTTATTACTCAAGAAACGGATATCTGCACCGAACTCAGTCGATTTAACCTCACCAGTGATGATATTGGGATCAATTGTTTGATCGGAAAACTTAGCACTGTTTTGAGTGGTGTAAGTAGGATTTAGAGCATAAGTTTGTTTGAACTGATAATTTGGACCACCATAAGGAGAACTCCAATTATATCCATAGCTTCCAGCAGGAGTAGAGCTTACATCAGGAGAAAAGAAATCATTCGTTCCACCTGATTTACTATCTGCGTAAGATGCTCTAACTTTTAGTAAAGAAATAGCCTTAGGTAGTTTTACGTATTCTGAAACAATAGAGGAGAAATTGTAAGAAGGATATTGATAAGTATTTGCATTGGAAGGTAATGTTGATGATTTATCCGCACGACCCGTAATGTTTGCAATTAAGTATGATTTGTATCCTAAATCAACTGAATAATAAGCACTTAACACCTTCATGTCGGCATTAAAGTTACTACCAGTTAATGTACCTAGAGAATTAGAAAAAGCATATATACCTGGAACATTTAAGTAGTTAGTAGAAAGGAAGTTTGAGCTAAACTTCAACGTACGTACGTTACCACCTACCACTGCATTTACATCAATTAAACCAGCAACTTTTTTCTTGTCAAATTTAACTTGACCTTCAATATTTGATTCAAACAAAGACCTTCTATCTTCTCTGTAATCACCTTGACGTAATGGACGCCCATAAGCACCAGCAGAATAAGGCATTTTTTCGGTATTCAACATATCATATGCCGTTACACTTGGTCTTAATTGTAGCTCTAATTCTTTAGTTGGTTTGTAGTTTAAAGAAACATAACCATATTCATTGTTTTGATTATGACCTCTTAACCACTCATAAGACATAAACCAAGGGTTGTTGTAACGATAGTATTCCTCATAATTTTGTTGGATACCTGTTTTACCTGGCTGCCAGTAATTACGGATAGCAGGATCTTTAATATCCCAATCAGCACCACCCCAGATAATAATATTGTAAATAATACTGTTAGGACCATATTGAACATCAGGAAGATTAGGGGTTGATTGTCTGCTGTAGTTAAAGTAACTGGTTAAAGTTAAATCTTTAGTAAAGCGTTGTACAATACTTCCTGTGAAGTTTGCATTGTTTAACTGGGTGTTTGGTACAATACCTTTTTGGAAAGTATTACCGATAGAGAATCTAACATCAGTTTTTTCAGTTGAAGAACTGAAAGCAACACTATTAGTTGATAAAAGACCCGTTTGAATAAATCTTTTTAAATTATCCTTACCTCTAGCTACAAACGGAGTAGGCTTAACGTGACCAATATATTTACTACCATCAGCAAATGTTGTGGTATAAGTTTGAGTTGGATCGTAAGCACCATCATACTGAGGAATTAACTGACCTCTAAATTGAGGACCCCAAACATCATAGTCATAGTCATTATTACCCACACCAACTGCACCAGCACCAAAATATGATTGTGGACTAGAACCACCACCACCATAAGCATACTGACCATTATCACCAGGACCATAAGTATCTTGGTATTTAGGTAGCGCAATAAAGCCTTTATTAAATTGAGTGGATGAATTAACATCTACTTGAAAAGCATTTTTAAGTTTAGAACCTTTTTTTGTAGAAATAATGATAGCACCATCCTTACCTTGGAAACCATATAACGCAGCAGCGTTTGGCCCTTTTAATACCGTAACAGTTTCAATATCATCCGCATTAATGTTGTAAGTATCTGAGCTGATTGCAACACCATCTACCACAAACATAGGACGACCTTGACCACGTAAAGAAACATCAGGTGCATGACCAATTTCTGAGTTAATAGAAATGTTTAAACCAGCTATTTGTCCTTTTAATGCATTTACTGGATCAGCTTCTCTAGCTTTAATTAAATTGTCTGCATTAATAGTTTGTAAAGCATAACCCAAACGCTTTTGCTCTTTTTTAATACCTGTTGCTGTTACCACCACATCAGATAATTGAGTGGCTGCAGGAGTTAACGAAACTTCGATTTCGCTACTAACTACTGTAACTACTTTTACATCAAAACCAATAGAAGTAACTATTAAATTACTGCCTTTTGCAGCTTCAATAGTAAACTCACCATCCGCATTGGTACTTGTACCTTTTTTCCCTTTTTGGGTTTTAACACTTGCACCTGCAATTGTTTTTTTTGTAGTTGCATCAATTACTTTTCCTTTAACCTGCAATCCTTGTGCAAGTAAAAGTGTTGGGATACTTATTACTGCAAAAGCCAGTAACAAAGCCCTGAATAACCTTTTGTTAAGTTGCTTCATAAACGTTGTTTTATATGTTTAGGTGCAAAAATGATTCAGGTATGTTAACATAATGTTACGCCAATGTTAAGTTACGGTAAACTTTTAAGGTTCTAAAAAAATAAATGTTTATAACCACTAAACTAATTGTGCATATTTGTTAAATATATATAGACAATTTAAATGACAGCCTTTAAGAATAAAAGACAATAAGAAGGTAATCAAGCCGTTGGTATACATGGCATTTAAGAAGCATTCTCTCTTATTAAATTTCAGTAATTTGTGCCTTTGAGTAAGCGTAATAGTGCAGTATCAAATAGCTATCTTTTAAATGAATTTGAAAAAAACGTATGTTCAGAAAGGTCAGTTAATTAAACTGACTGAATATATTGTTTGTGTGTCTATTTTTTAGCGTTAAAGAAATATACTACAAAAAGTATAGCATCTTCAGCTCCAACATTAACGGGGTTATGCATTTCGGTTGCGTCAAAAAATAGACTATCCCCTTCTTCCATATTAATTGTTTCCTGACCAATAAAATAGTCAACCCTCCCCTTTAATAGCAGTTTAAATTCATAAGCATCGGTACTTACAAAGGGTCTTGAGGCGTTTGGTTTAAGTGTTAAAAGAACAAAATCAACATGGTGTTCATTAACTGTAGAAGAAAAAAGCCGTTGGTAATGGAATCCTATGGCATTCTCTTTTTCGAAGTGATGGTATTTCTCTTTTTTCTTGAAAATAACCTTACTCTCTAATGCCCGGAGATTGATATCTTTAAAAAAGTCGTTGAAGTCAATTTGAAGGGCCTTCATCAAATTAAGAAATACAGTCAACGAAGGGATAGTTCTGCTATTTTCCACCTGACTCAACATGCCTTTCGATATACCAGCTATATCAGCTAATTCCTGAATGGTAATGTTTTTATCCTTACGTATGTCTTTTAACCTGTTGCTAATTTGAATAATGATATCTTCCTGCATCGTTACAAAAGTAGCGACCCATCAAAGAGCAAAATATGTAAAGTTTTCTTAATCGTTATCGTTATCCTTCTCTTTGGCTATTAACTTTACAAAAGCTGCTCTTTTGGGCGAAGGAACCATGGCATCTAAACCTTTTACACTTTTCCAAATTACTTCTGTTAGTTCATGGTCGGGCACTTTGTCTTCTTTTGTAAAATCGAAATGCTCACTCTTTTGTTGCCAAGCACTATGCGCTGTATTTTTTTCATTAATATCATATTGCAAAGGCTTTGTGGTATAGCCACTTACATTAGGTTGGTTATTAAAACAACGCCACATAGGGGTAGCTGCAGCATCATATTGGCTCATAGGAGGTAAACCGAGTATCAATTCTATTGTACGCAACATAGACGTGGTTGAATATGGGGTATGATCTACAAAATGCCTTTTAACAAAACCTCCTGCTACATAAGCTGTACTACGATGTGCATCTACATGGTCGGGACCATCCTGCGCATCATCTTCTACAACAAATACTACACTTTCTTTCCAAATGGGGCTGTGGCTTAAATAATCTATAAACATCCCTACAGCAAGGTCATTATCTGCAACATGTGCTTTAGGGGTCGGTCTTCCTAATTTTAAACCTTCGGTATGATCATTAATAATGCGTAATGTATTTAATTTAGGGAGTGCATTGTTAGCATATAAAGAATCAAAATCTCTCTTCCACTGGTTAACCCTTGTGGTATCTCTTACTTTTTGATCCCAACTAGTATAATAGGTACAAAAGTGGCCTTTTAATACAGGAATATTAGGTTTATAGTCATCGGCAAACTCTCCATAAGTTCTGTAACTAACACCTGCGCGTTTTGCATAATCCCATAAAAAACCATTCTTATTATTAGCAATAGCTCGGTTACCTTCTGCATCATAATCACCGCCTCTTCCTCCATAACTTGTTACCCATGTTTTTTCTAAATAGTCGGTTGCATAACCACCTAAGCTCCAGTTATGCCCATCGGCACTTACTTCGCCATCCACATAAAAGTTATCAAGCAATACAAACTCTTTAGATAATGCGTGTTGGTTAGGCGTAATCTTCTCACCAAATAAACAAAGGCTTTTATCCCCATTCCCTTCTTTCATATCACCCAATACCTGATCGTATGTTCGGTTTTCTTTTACAATATAAAACACATATTTAATGGGTGAACTATCGCCCACTCTGTGGGGAATAGGATTACCGTTAATAATTCCTTCAGAAACACTTTCTTTCAATTTATTATAGGGTGTATTTTTATAAACCGCACTTGAATACACTTCTTGCTCTTCAATTGTTGGCGTATTAATAATGCTTAATGAGCCCTTAAACAAACCACCTATATATTGTATATCTTTTGGTTTATTGGGGTCGCCTTTTTGAAATGCTAATTTTATTCTTTTCTCATAAGGATTAGGTCCATCAGGATTACTCATAGATGTAAGCCCTTTACCATTGGCAACAAATATTTTTTTGCCAATTACTTTAATACAAGTTGGATACCAACCTACAGGAACAAACCCTTTACTGCTGCTTTTTCCTGGCGTTTCTACATTAAAAACTGCCAAATAATTATTGTCCGCATTTGCAATGTAAAGCGTTTTCTCATCGTTGCTTAAGGCAACAGCATTGGTGGTACTACCTGTTGGGGCATCAGCATATAAAGCTGTATTAAGTACTTCTCTTTCTTTTTTGGCTTTTGTATCCACAATAGATACTGTGTTATCATTCGCATTTGCAACATATAAATTTAACCCATCGTGCGATAAACACATATCATTAGGATTACTGCCTACATTTATTTCCTCCAAGGTAAAAGTGATGGTATTATAGACCAATACTTTGCCGCAACCCCAACAAGAAATATACACCAAGTTTTTATCGGGAGATAGTAAGCAAGTATACGCCTCACCTGGTAACGTAACAGTTGTAATAATTTGTTTAGATAACAAATCAATAATATACAAACTGTTGTTATCCTTTGTAACAACATATAGAACTTTTTTATCATTATCAATTGTTAATCCAGTTGGTGAAACTTTATCAGGCCAAGGGTTGCCTAAAACTATACTATCAGATAAGGTTAACTTTTTGTTGGTAAATAAATAATGTAAAATCACATTATCATTTCCCCCCGATGCATATAAATTCTTTTCATCTGCTGTAAACTGTAATCCTAACCAAGCCTTTGCTACGGGTACACTATCAATAATCTTTTCAGATTGCACATCAAATATTTCTATACTCTGTGTGCTTTGACCATTATTAGTGATGGCTATATATTTTTTTGAGGGAGAAACACACATATTTAAAGGTAAATCTCCAACCCCTATGTTTTTTCCCGCTGGAGTTAAAGACCATCCATTGGGTAAAGTTATACGTTGGGGCAATAAATTGTTACTAGTCTTATTTTGGGCAAAAGAATTTAATACTGCAATAAACAGGGTAATTAGTAAGCCAAACTTTTTCATATACTTCATTTAAATTGTAATAGTATCAGTGGTTTATAGGGTTGTATATTAATTTATTTTATACGCTTTACAAAAACCCACAGGGTTATCAGGTTTTATTAATATCGTGTATTAGGGCGTTATCAATTATTCACTAATCCGCTTCCTTCCCTTTTTACTCTCTTTTTTCTTAGAAAAACTGTCCTCAAAAAAACAATCCATACCCCTTCTATTACCGCAACTACCTTTTTCCTTTATATTAATTTCATTGTCGGCAAAAGTAAAATCAATCACACAAGGGTCTCCCGATTGATTATAAATCCCAACATCATCGCTAGTCATTTTGATTGTTCCTTTTAATTCTCCCATACAAGCACCTTCTTTCTTTTCGAAATGAATAAAGAAAAAGTAACTTTTAGCATCCTTACCATCACGAATAGAAATAAAATTCTTTGCATTTCTTTGATATTCGCCACTTAATTTATTCTTCTTAGGCAATGTATCAATAGGATTAAGTATTTCGCTGTTTGCTTTAGCATCTTCGTTTGTATCATTCACTACCACCATAAAAACACCAGCACTATTATATACCCAACCTACCCTTGTAAATTGTATTATCTTGGTGGTCGTATTTAAGCGCTCTCTACTAACGGTAAATGTTGGTTCTTTATTTATACTAAGGGTATTGTTGTACGCATCTTCTTCGTTGGTCAACAATTCTTTAGCAGCCAAAAAGCGGTTTTCTTTGTTAAAGACGGCAATTATTTGCGTAGTTATTTTGGCTTGCTTAATATTAAAGAGAAGGTATAATTCTTTATCTTTTACTATTTTACCAACAGGATTTATTTTAAAATATTGATCCAAATCAATTACATTATCTAAAACACTATCAGGTACAAACTGAAATAATACAGCTTTACTGATGGTTGTAGTATCTGTAAAGGCGTTAATATTAGTATCTGCAACCGAATAAGGCAAGGGTAAGGGTTTAAATGCGGCAATAAAGTCGTTCATTTTAACAGGAGCATCCCCAGCTAGGTTGGCCTTTTTATGTTGACAACTCACCAAAACAAAAATGGCAAGCAATAGTAAATAATGTTTCATTCTATGAGTTTTGAGGCGATAAAAATAGGTAGATATAGGTTATTATTGGGTTGAGTTAAAAATTGCAACAATTTGTTAATACAGGCTTAGCAAAATATAATGCTGCTTTGTATTGAATTTTAGCTAAGAAGAGGTTTAATTTTTTAGCTTAAAGTATTGTGATGGAATAGTTGTAAATGTAGTATTCAGTAGTATAACTGAACCATTCGGTAGTTGAATTTTATTATCACCATTACTAGAATTAATACAAATATGAGGACGCTTATTCCAATTAATGGGAATCTCATACCAAAAAGCCGTAAGTTAATTGCACATTGCCTCCTCTTCACCTCAGCTCTGCATGGCTATTACCTATATACCCACTACTTCAAAAAATTACCCTTCCACCTTTTCATAATAACAGTAACTTCGCACCCCTTTTATTAAGGTTTCAACTTATTATTTATTAAAGCATTATAAGTTGGAATATAAATCTTTATTACAATGAGCAAACAAGAACAAGTTTTAGAGGATGTAGTAATAAAATTTGCTGGAGATAGTGGCGATGGAATGCAATTAACCGGTCAGCAGTTTACCAACAACACCGCTTTGTTGGGGATTGATTTGGCTACCTTCCCAGATTTTCCCGCCGAAATTCGTGCCCCAATAGGTACCGTACCAGGTGTGAGTGGTTTTCAGGTTCACTTTTCTTCAAACAAAGTATATACCCCGGGTGACTCCTGCGATGTATTGGTAGCAATGAATGCCGCTGCCCTAAAGGTTAACCTTAAAGGATTAAAAAAGGGGGGTAAGATAATTGCAAATATTGAAGGATTTGATGCTAAAAACTTACGCTTAGCCAACTATGCCGATGGCATTAACCCATTGGAAAATGGTAGTTTGGAAGGTTATGAACTAATTAAAGTAGATGTTACCAAGCTTACCCGTGAAGCCGTAAAAGACTTTACCGACCTTGGCACCAAAGAAAGGGATCGTGCTAAAAATATGTTTGTACTTGGTTTTATTTATTGGATGTACAACCGAGATCTTAACAGCACCATCGACTTTTTAGAAGAAAAATTTGGCAAGAAGGAAAGTATTCTTCAAAGTAATATTAAAGTATTGCAAGCAGGCTACAACTATGGCGACACTACCGAAACTTTTAGCACTCGTTATACGGTGCCAAAAGCCAAGATGGAAGCTGGTTTATACCGCAGCATTATGGGTAACCAAGCTCTTAGTTATGGGTTGATTGCTGCTAGCGATAAAAGTGGACTACCTATCTTTTTGGGTACTTATCCTATTACCCCTGCCTCGGATATATTGCACGAACTAAGCAAATACAAAACTTTTGGCATTCGTACTTTTCAAGCAGAGGATGAAATTGCTGCTATCACATCGGCAATTGGCGCTAGTTATGGGGGCAGTTTAGGTATTACCACCACTAGTGGACCAGGTATGGCTTTAAAAGCCGAGGCGATGGGTTTGGCAGTTATGCTGGAGATTCCTTTAGTAATTATTAATATTCAACGTGGTGGTCCATCTACAGGATTACCTACCAAAACCGAGCAGAGTGATTTGATGCAGGCTTATTATGGTAGAAACGGCGAATGCCCTATGCCTGTTATTGCATCTGCTACGCCTAGTGATTGTTTTGAAGTGGCTTTTGAAGCTGTGCGTATTGCAGTACAACACATGACACCCGTTATTTTATTGAGTGATGGTTATATTGCAAATGGTGCCGAGCCTTGGAAATTTCCTACTAGTGCAGATTTGCCTACTATTGAGGTTAAATTTAAAGAAAGCATTAAGGAAGGCGAAGAGAAATTTATGCCTTATAGTAGAGACGAGAAATTGGTGCGTCCATGGGCAATTCCCGGCACCAAGGGTTTAGAACACCGAGTGGGTGGATTAGAAAAACAAGATATTACTGGTAACATCAGCTATGACTCAGATAATCACCAACACATGGTGAAGACTAGGCAAGCTAAGGTAGATTTAATAGCTAACTACATTCCTCTACAAACCATTGATAGTGGTGCCGAAAAAGGTAAAGTATTGGTCATTGGATGGGGAAGTACGTATGGAGCTATCAAAAGTGCGGTGATTGAATTACAAGCACAAGGGCATGCAGTTAGTCATGCACATATTCGTTATATTCGTCCATTCCCTAAAAATCTTGGAGAACTTATCAAGAACTTTGATAAAGTATTAATTCCTGAGATTAACAATGGTCAGTTGGTTAAAATTATTCGTGATCAATTTATGGTAGATGCACTAGCCTATAACAAAATAATGGGCATTCCTATTACCAAGGGTGAGTTGAAAGAAGCTATTTTGAAGTTATTGTAGGCGTGAGTGATGCGTGAATAATTGAAAATGGATAGTGCTAATAACTTGAGCGTACTAAACAAATTGAATTATAATTACATAAGCTAATAACGGGTTCGCTTGTTATTAGCTTTTTTGTTTTGCATTGTTTACTAGATAAACCTACAACAAATTGTACCAATTTAATAAACAACGCCATTATCTCCTTTTATTTGCAAAATGAAGCGAAAAAGTAAAGCAAAAACGTCGTTAAAGAAACCCACCTTTCTAAGGAGGGTATTGCGTTTTACGCTTAGGCTATTTCTTTTTATGTTTCTTTCTTCGCTTTTATATACTATTATTTGTAAATGGGTAATGCCCCCCATTACCCTCACGCAAATTAGTAATTCGTTTGAATATGGCTTAGACAGAACATACATACCTAAAAACAGCATATCACCCAATGTTCGTTTAGCAGCAATTGCTAGTGAAGACCAAAACTTTCCCGATCATTTCGGGTTCGATTTTCAAGCCATTCAACGGAGTTTAAAACCCAAGAAAAGAAAGAAAAATAAATTACCCTTGGGTGCCGCAGCAAGTACCATAACACAACAAACTGCCAAGAATATTTTTTTATGGCAGGGAGAAGGTATTGGTAAATACATACGCAAAGTGCCCGAAGTTTATTTTACGTTGTTGATTGAACTCATTTGGGGTAAACAACGAATATTGGAAGTGTATTTAAATACCATCGAAATGGGTAAGGGTATTTTTGGTATTGAAGCTGCTTCTAAAGCTTACTTTGATAAACCTGCTCTAAACCTAAGCAGAGCAGAAGCTGCCATGATTATTGCCTGTTTACCTAACCCCAAAAAGTTTACCGTAAAACCAGTAAGTAGCAGGGTAGCTTGGAGGTATCCACAGATTTTAAAACAAATGAATAATTTGGAGGGGGATGAAGACGTGCAAGCGATAGTTGGTCCTGCTAACTAAAAAAGATTATTATTCCAATGATAAAATGATTTGAATGAGCACTACATACTAAAGGACAAATGATGAAACCAATACCTAAAGATGCAAAGATTACACTTGATTCAAACGGGTTCCAATGCTACATTTTTCTTAAGAAAAGTTCTAACGGGTATAACTGCCGAAACCTAATAAATTTTCAAGGCCATATTTACAATCATTCTATTACTTAATATTTTCCCTATCATACAACTACCATTAATGCCAATTTTCTTTTTTAATAGCCGATTTAATATACATTCATAGAGGCATACCTTGAACACAAACAATTTTTTTTATTGGAAAAGCTTTATTAAGCATTTAACTAAAAGATCCCTCAACTGCATCAATAGCCTTTTGAAATCGCTCCTCAAACTTTCCACTTATTTCAACCCAGTTAATTGGTTGATTTTGTAAAAGATTTTTATAAATCTCATAGAGTTCCTTTCTTGTTTTTTCATCTGGGTATTCTCTTAATTTATCTTGAACCCAAGGTAAATCTATATTACACAACAAGTATAAGTCATATTTCCTTGAGGCAATTTGATCTTCAATATAGTGATGACATTGTCCATAAACAAACTCGCACCAAACTTTCATCACGTACAAATCTGTGTCAATAAATAATAAAGGTGATGAGTGAGGTGTAAGTGTTGATTGGTGAGTGATTAATACTTTTTTCTCACAACTGTCTTCTAGTGCTAATTGTCCTTTTGCAATGGTTAACAAATCATCATAATCATATTCAACGCCATTATTTAATAAATATTCTCTAGCATATTCAGGACACCACTCTGTTTTATAGTAATTTGCTAATTGCTGACTCAAGGTGCTTTTACCTGTAGATTCTGGCCCAATAATAACCACCTTCTTGATACTATTTATCATTAATTATTATTTTCATTTTGGGAAATGTGGGATAATTCTATTTTCTTTTTCCATTCTTTTAAACCCATCACGGCCAATATTAGAAAAACAACATATTGTATGCTTGTAAATACCGCACCTTTATAAAAATAGAGGGGTATAGAAATGGCATTTGTGAGAATCCACCAGATCCAATTCTCTAGTTTTTTTCTAGCCATCTGCCACATTCCAGTATAGGCAGTAGCCGATGCAAAAGAATCTGCAAAAGGAACGGTGCTATTGGTAAATCTTTTTAGAACAAAGTAAAGTATAAGCCAAGAACTAATAAAGAAGGCAGCACAAATTTGCCAATCGCTTTTTGAGTTAACTGTTATAGGAATTACTACGCCATCTTTATTCTTGCTCCATAACCACCACCCATACATACTCATGATAGTATAGTAAAAATTTAAACTCCCCTCTGCATATAAGTTCCACCAAACAAAACAAAACCAAGTATATAGAATGGTACTAACTATACCCGTTGGATATACTAATATATTTTCTTTACGAGAATAAAGAACGCTGATAATACCAAAAAATACAGCAATAAACTCAGGCCACGTAGTGGTTAGAATGCCATTTATAAGTGGTTGGAAGAATGTTTCTAAATTCACAAATACTATTTGATAAAGGCTTCAAATATAAATGAGAAAGAACATTTACTTTGTTGCTCATCAACAAATAATAACAATGATACGTAATGCAACCGCCGTTTGGAACGGTTCAGGAAAAGAAGGTCATGGCCATCTTACTACACAAAGTACTACCCTTAATCAAACACAGTATTCATTTAACTCTCGATTTGCAGATGGCGTGGGTACTAATCCCGAAGAATTAGTAGCTGCTGCACATGCAGGTTGCTTTACAATGAAATTGAGTTTTGTTTTAGGCACTGTAGGCTTTACTCCAACAACCATTGAAACAAAGTGCGAAATAACATTGGATAATGGTGCTATTACTTTATCGCATCTTCTTGTAAAAGCTACGATACCAGGAATAGATGCTACACAATTTGAGGCTTGTGTAAAAGATGCGGAAGCAAATTGCCCTATCAGTAAGTTGTATAATACCACAATTACTTGTGAAGCTGTATTATTATAAATTATATTTTTAATTAAATAATTTGGATGTAAAGAATAGTTGATTAGCCTAACCCAAATTCATTTTAAAGATAAATAAAGTTATTAAATACAAAAAAGCAGATTACGTTTGCTTTTTTGTATTTATATGATATAAAAACTAACAATCACCTATAAAGTTTTATTTTAAATAAATGTAATTAATACCTTGCATTTCTAAAATTGGCTATATGAAAATTTTAAAAACTAAACTAGTTAATTTCTTTTTCCTTTTATTGGTCACTTCATCACTATTCAGTCAGACGACATCAAAGAATAATGAAGAATCATATTTTAAAGCTTCTGGCTCTTTTTTAAACAATCAAGTATTTATGGGCAGACAAGATTCTGCCACGCTTACACCTTATTTAACGCCTAACATTGGCTTTTACCACAAATCAGGCTTGTTCATTAACGGAGGTCTATCTTATATAACCAATGGAAATAGTAGGGTTGACTTATTTGCTATACAAGGAGGATATGATTTTGATATTACACAAAAGCTTTCTGGAGTTATTCTAGCAGAAAAAGATTTTTACAATTCGAATAGTACTGCTATTAGAAGTAGTATTAAAGGTTATGAAAGCAACAGTTTAAGTTATGATTTTGATTGGATACAGGTAAATGGCGGATTAGATGTTTTGTTTGGTAACAAAAACGACATAGCACTCAATGTAGGATTATCACACGAATTTAATATTGACACAAAAGAAAAAGAAAGTGAACTTAAAATAGTACCAGAAATAAGTGCTAATATGAGTAGCCTAAACTATTACGAGGGTTACACAAATATTAGAATTAAAAAAGGAAAAAGAAAGAATAACCCTTCAATTTCTACCATTGTAACCACAACCGTTTTAAAAAATGGTATAAATGCCGATAAAATATCTCTTTTAGATTATGAATTAACTGCTCCCATAACTTATGATTCTAAAAAATGGGGTGCTTATTTTACGCCAACTATTGCAAAACCTTTAAATAGTATTTATACAAATACCATAATTTCGACATCAATTACTACTACAAAAAAGGTAAATGGACAAACCATAACTATAGTAACTCCCCAACCTACCGTAATAGAAGATAGCACTCCTCCAGAAGAAATAAATTTAAAAAGCAAATTATACTTTGAAGTAGGGGTTTACATCAAATTTTAAGTACTTGCTTAAGGATTAAAACCAAGATAATTACTATTCTTATCGTTAGTAATATTCCACCATATAGCATTCATAAGCTGTTTAACAAATGGCTTATCGCCACTTTTTAAATAAGCCATAATATTTCTTGGTGCTACAAGTATTGAGAAGTGAAAATAAAAAACAATTTTTTGAAATGTACTAGCATTTCGGCGAGTAAATAATATTCTATTTCGGTTCATAAAATATTCTTTTAAAGCACTCTTTTTTCCTACAGAAATAGACTCTTTATGATATATTAATGCTTGCATATTTACCCAAGCTACATATCCAGCCCTCTTTATTCTATCACACCAATCCATCTCCTCATAATAAAGAAAAAAGTTTTCAGCCATTAGTCCCGCTTTATTAATGGCCTCTCTTTTAATCATCATAGCTGCGCCATGAACAAAACCTGTTTTTCCTGTAACAGCATCATATTGTCCATTATCAATTTCAAACTGCCCAACACAACTATTTCTTGCAGTAAAATAGTTCATGGGTGTATAACCAGCATATTGAAGCATTTGAGGTTGATCGAAATACCTAATTTTAGGAGAAACCATGCCTACTTCTGGATGAGTATCTAGTGTTTGTACAAGTGTATCAATTAAACCAACAGTAACTTCTGTATCATTATTAATTAAAAATAAATAATCGCCAGTTGAAGCTTTTATTCCAATGTTATTTCCTCCAGCAAATCCAGTATTCTCTTCACTCCTAATAAACGTTACTGAAGGATACTTAATCATCCATTCTGGTACAGGGTTAACCTTACTAGCATTATCAACAACAATAATTTCGATATTTAAATAGGAATTTTTATCACTAATAGATTGTAACAACTCTTCGGTTACATGACTGTGATTAAAATTTACGGTTATAATAGAAACTTTCTTCAAAGGGTATTATTTTTTTTTATTTTGCTCTTCATCCTCGTCAAAAGGTCTATTGAGCGCTTGAATAGCGGCTTGTTCATCTAAATAATCCAGTATTTTAGTATCTACCATTGTACTAAATTTTCTTGCAAAATACTTTCCGCTCTTAATCATACTTTCAGCATCTTGTATAGTTAATACTTTAGGGCTAGGTTTACCCTCTGCCCAATCAATGTATCTTAAGTTGTCATTTACCAAATCAGTTTTATAGTCGGAATTACATAAAAGTGTTTGAAAAAATATTTCATCTGCGCCCCATGTATATCTAAAAAAATTCTCATACTTCTTGTAATCAAGCAAGAAATCACTAATATAATTTGCGTGTAAAATACTCATTGTAAACCATTGCGACTTTCCATAGGCTTTAAATTTATAAGGTAGTCTGCGGGGTGGAAGTATAGCACTTACAATTTTCTCTAAAAAATGATTGCCAGGAAAAGGGGTATTGGTAAAATAATAATTTTTAACCCTTGGTTTTGCTTCAAGCCATTCATTATCAACAGACTTATACTCTGTAAATACTTTGCCGGGATTATTCTTCAAAAATTCATGAAAAAAGTAAATGTCTTGTAATGGGTAATCCTGACCACTTAGTAAATTAATATAATCGTAGGTTCTATTGGTTTGGAGTATACATTCAATGCCGTTTAAAGTAGCTTCAACCATACTATACCCTCCCCAAATTATATTTACTCTTGGTCTAACAAAAGTTAATTGACCTAAATATTCCAATTTGTTAAACGCCTCCATAGAGACTTTATTATCTATATGAATAAAAAAGTCTGCCTTTGGATGTTGTAATCTTTTTACCAACCTCTCCAAATGTTTAGGATCTCCATGTGCTAGAATAAGATGCGCTATTCTCATATACAGTATTCAATAAAAGCTGGGGAAATTAAAATATCTTCTTTATTTTATTTAAAATGTTTTTAAATTTCTTTATATATCTCGAAGATTCTCCAATTGGCTTAAAACCCTTCCATTCAGTTTGGTTTAAGTAATGGTAAAATGTATTTTTAAATTCCTGATTATAATTATAAGATTGATAAATAGGCTTTCTTTCTACAAAATGAATTAAATAAGGCTTTTCATTTGGCTCTATTGTTGAAAAATGATTCCATAAAGGAGATAATTCCAACCATTGATTAGCTAACACTACATTCAATCCATACTGATCTGGATAATTAGCAAACTTTTTGTTGCTATCAATACAATCAATTATCTTTCTTGTAATATCCAATTCTCTCCATTTTTTGGTATTCATTAAAATTAGACCTGTATTAAAGTATTTGGAAGTTCCTGATAATCCTAACTCCTTATAATTCATGATTCCTCCCCAACTATTATCAAAAGTTATAATTCTTGGATCAAGCACCGCTGCGATTACTTTATTTTCTATATCATTTTCGAATATTGTAGAGATATCCTGTTGAACAATCATATCTACATCAAGGTATAAAACCCTATCAATGTCTGTTGGTATAAAATAGGGTATAAAAAGGCGCATATAGATGTTCAATGGATAAGAGCTTCTATCTAAAGGTAGTTGCATACCCTGAGGAATTACCGCTTCCATCTGTTGCCAAAACAAAGTAGTGATAGTTGCATCAACAGACATGCTTAATTTCTGCTTATTGGCCTCAGAAAGTTTGTCTTCGATTACATAAACATTAACCCTTTGATTTATTCTAATATTTGCTTCGATTGATTTGATAAGGGCAGCCAATAATATTAAATAATGATTATCGCAAGCAACAACAACAGTAAGGGGCTTAGATGGGTTTATACTCATTATATTTTTTTATATGATCCAATTTTATCTTTTTTGCATGCTAGAATAGCTTTGTAAATTTCCTCAACACTATTTTCCCAAGTATGTAAAGAAGCAAATAATTTTCTATCTTGTTGCAATGTTGCATTATCCTCCGCCAAAGCCTGCTTAATAAATTCAACATATCCTTCTTTTGTATCAGCTAAATAAGTATGGTTACTAAAAATACTCATAGCTTCGGTTTTTGTAGCAACAACAGGCTTACCAACCGCAAGATACTCATCTATTTTCCTTGGGTAATTACCAATTGTAACTTCACTAACAATTTGGGGGTTTATACAAACATCAAAGCCATTAATATAAGCAGGTAGCTCAATAGGTTGTTTACTACCTAAGAAATGTATATTGCTTATTTTATGTAAACTACTCTTGCTAAACTCATTATCTTCAGGACCAACTAAAACGATGCTCCATTCAGGATTGTTGATAGCTATATATTCTATAATTTCCAAATTAAGTCTTAGGCTTTGTAATGCACCTACATAACCAATAATTGGCTTTGGCATGCGTGATAAATCCTCAGGAATTTTTTCTTCCGATGCTTTTTGAAATACTTCTAATTCACAACCCTGACCTACATAATATGATTGAGGGTTATACTTGCCACAATAATCTGCTAGATAAGTAGAGTTTGCAACACAAACATCACTCTTAATTATCAGTTTTGGTTCTAGTTTTTCGCCGTGTCTTTTCCAATAATCTACTGCTAACATATAATCTCTGGAATAATAGACACTTACATCAGGCTTTAATAATTCCTTTAGGTAGAAACACCTAAACATATCGTTGTCATTAAATAAAATAATTTCTTTAAAATCCAACTTTCTTATGGCTTTCTTAATGGGAAATGCAAATCTTCGGTTGTTTCGTTTATTTAATGTTTCAAAAAGAGTTTGTCCCTTTATCCAGTTAATAGATTCTATCATCTTATCTGGAAATAAATTCCACAAATTCTCTTTAAGCTTAATTAACCCAGGCTCTTGACCTTTTATAATTCTTATTCTTTTTTGAATTTTCTCATCTCGCTTATTTTTCATAGCTGTAATTCTATCCAAAGGTGAGTTTACATACAAAACACGGTTATGTTTACTCATTTCGATAGCAATGTTTTTACAGTTACTACCAATTTCTGTATCCCATGGCTGTTGACCAACTATTACAATATCTCTACCAATTAATAAAGGTGATTTATTCATGAATTAAATTATTTTGTTGATCATCTAACCGCTTAGTTGCAACAATTAATGCAGCGGAAAGATAAAAATATACATTTGAAGGATATTGAACTAACGCCTCTTGTGGAAAATTTCCGATATTAAAAACAAATATTACAAAAGTTACGCCCAAACATATAGATTTTAACTCTGGGTCGCGCATTTTATAATAATTATTAATACCAGTTTTCATAATGACAAACATCATTATAACAAAAATTGTTAACCCAATTGGACCAGCTTCAACGGTTGTGCGCACATAACCACTATCAGGGGGGAAACCAGATAAATAAGAACCTGGTGAAAACTTCTTTCCCCATTCTCCTGTACTCCCTAAACCTCCTCCAATTGGATGACTCCAAACATAAGGCTTTATTCTTGCCTGATTAATTTTACGAACCTTATAAGAAGCATCATCATTAGGCCTGAAGGCAGATTGGAATCTTAATATATTTTGATTTGATGTTGGTAAAAAAATTAACCCTACAAAGAAAACTGCCGCAATAACTACAAAAATTAAAATATTCTTGCTAAACTTAATAATTGCATATAAGATTAATGCGGCAGGCACTAATGGGAAGGCTCCTCTTGTACCAGAGAAAATCATATTAAAAAGACAAGAGAATATAAAGAATATTAACCATAACTTTCTTCTAACTCCTACTGTTCCAGTTAATAAGCCTATACAAAGCATTGATGCACAAACCATATTATAAGCAAACGTTACGGGATCGGAAAAGATAGAAAACTTACGCCAATGGCCTGCAATAAACAATAAAAGCATAATGGTACTACTTGAATGGAGATAGGCTTCCTCGAATGGAAAAAATCCAAAAAATTCTTGCTTAAAAGCATACCAAGCAGCAAAAACAGAAAAAAACAACCAAAAACTAATTATTTTTCTAATAAAAGCTTTAGTGCGAATATTAAAAACAAATATAAAATAGCTTATTCCAACTACACCAATCGTTCGGATTGTATAAACCCATGCAGCCCTTGATGTTGCCGCTGGATTACCCACCTCAAGAATATTATAAATAATCCAGACGAGTACTACTTGGCTAATAGGCCCTTTTACCATTTCGTATTGCTTTTTAATCTTATTCTGCATCAAGAAATTTATAAAAAACAATAACAACATGCCATCCATTAACGTTCCTAATGGAAAAGATGAACCTATTCTTAATAAGAACATAATTACATAGGCTAGGGTGATATAAGTAAGAATGCCAAATTGCGGATTAGTTACCAAACAATAGACCATTACAGGTGCAATTAAACCTCCTATTATCAATACCCCAAAAACAAACCCTTTTGCTCCTATTAAAAGTGCTATTAAACTTGCTATACCTGTAAACAAAATAAAGCCAAACGGATTGCAAAGTTTTTCTAGTACTACCAAACGGTGTAGGGTAGTTGTAAAACTTGTCCATTTACTTACGGATTCTTGATTAACTGGTATTTGAAAGTTATTCATTAAGCAGAAGATGGTAAAATCATTTTTAAAAATAAAAAAACAAGAATTAAAACTACAAACCCTATCGCAACTTTGCGTGTAACTTGGTCAATTTTTGTTTGTAGTGCTTCTTTCTTTTTCTCTTTATAAACCAAAGTTGGGTCAGTACGCATATTTCTTTAAAGATATTGACCCACCAAATATAGCATAAAGAATTATGTAGAATAGATGTGGATAGACTTTTGGTTAACAACGGCTTTGGGGCTAACAGTTAGTTGATGGTATTGGTGATAGAGGGTTGAATAGAACAAAAAAGTGAGAATTAATTTTGCTTTGTTAAATAATCATGCCGAATATATGTATTCATAACTTTTAAAATGTCCCATTCCAAAAATTGAATAAAACAATTTGGTGCTATTACGAGTATGAAAGTTATAGAAGGCAAATAACAAATAACTGGCATTTTACTTGCTTTTACACTTAAAAAAATGTGATGGTGAGTATAATTATTTAAAATATTTAACCACAAATAGAGTAAAATAATAAAACAAAAGCATCATTTTTTAGGTTAAACAGAACATTACCAAATAAAATCATTTTAAAATTAGACAAATGAAAAATTTATTATTAATTATAACAGGAACGGTGCTGTTATCTGCGTTCACTATTTTGCAATTAAATTGGAATATTGACCCTAATTATTCTATTAAATTTTCGGGAAATAAAGTAGAAGGAACATTTACGGGTTTGACTGGTAAAATAATTTTCAATCCAAACGATTTATCTAATGCAATATTCGATGTATCTGTTAACGCCAACACCATTAAAACAGGAAATAGTACAAAAGATGCACATGCCAAAGGAGTAGATTGGTTTGATGTATCAAAATACCCCTTAATAAAATTCACTTCACAATCCTTCATAAAATCGGGTAATACCCTAGTGGTTTCAGGCTGTTTAGAACTTCACGGCATCAAAAAGCAAATTCAAATTCCATTTACTTTTTCCGAAGTAGGCACAAAAGCAGTATTTGTAGGTAAGTTTAGTGTAAACAGAAAAGATTATGGCATCAATGGTAACTTTTTTGGATTTGTAGTTGGTAAAGATTTTGAAGTTAATTTAAATATTCCTGTTACTCATTAAATAGATGCTTCCAACTACCTCTCAGTTTATATTAGACCTCTTCAGAAATTGAATTTGCCACCCGATAACGTCATTTCGAGGCACGAGAAATCTCATTCTGAATAAAAGAAAGGCATTTTCAAATTTGTTTACTGCCTCTGGTTAGATTTCTCGTGCCTCGAAAT
>Ga0007836_1000023_pt1 | contig 49542 bp, 50 predicted proteins | sample CryBogCBE23Oct07_FD_71205 | JGI IMG/M metagenome (GOLD analysis project Ga0007836, IMG submission 71205) | Freshwater microbial communities from Crystal Bog, Wisconsin, USA - CBE23Oct07 | ecosystem: Environmental > Aquatic > Freshwater > Lake | place: Crystal Bog, Wisconsin, USA | collected...
CGGAGTTTTATCCCTTTGAAGTTAAAGAAAGCGGCGGTGGATTACAGTTTTTAACCAAACCTACCTTTCATAAAACAGTTGCACAATTAAATGGCGATAAGTTTTTAAAACGTTTATCTGGTGCGGCATTAGAAACATTAGCAATTATTGCGTATAAACAACCTATTACTAAAGGAGAAATAGAAAGTATTAGAGGCGTAAATAGCGATTATAGCGTACAGAAATTATTAGAGAAGGAACTAATACTAATTGCAGGAAGAAATGAAAAGCTACCAGGGCATCCATTGATATATACAACCTCCAAGAACTTTATGGATTATTTTGGCATTAACTCACCCGCTGATCTTCCTAAAATAAAAGAAATTATTGCCAATCAATCTATACAGGCTACCATGATTATGCCCGAAGATTTTATTACGCCACTTAATACTATTGACGAAGATGCTGTTGTATCTAATGCAGTGGTTACTAAAGAGGGTACCCTTGAAATAGAAGAGGATACTGAAAACAATCCTAAGGCTTAATTATCCTCCACTTGGTTACATCATTAATCATCAAATTAAGATAAGAAATACATTTAACACTCATGAGTTTATCAGCACAACATTTAACATCTATTGCTACTCAATTTGGTACGCCTACTTATGTTTATGACTTATCTGCTATCACAACACAATATCAACAGCTTACCCATGCATTTGCTAATCAGGATGTAAAAATATTTTATGCTTGCAAAGCACTCACCAACATCAACATCTTAAAGCACTTTAAAAATATTGGTTCTAATGTAGATTGTAGTTCTATTAACGAAGTTAAAATGGCCATTCATGCTGGTTTTCCTCTCAATAGAATTCTATATACGAGCAATGGCATTGCTTTTAGCGAAATTGAAGAAGCGCAACAACTTGGGGTAAACATTAATATAGACAGCCTATCTAACCTAGAGAAATTTGGAAAAAAATATGGTCACACCTATCCAGTAGGTATTCGGTTAAGACCCAACATCATGGCGGGTGGTAACCTTAAAATTTCTACGGGGCATGATAAAAGTAAGTTTGGAATACCCGTTAACCAGATGGATGAGTTGTTAGTTATCATTAAAGAAACAAATCTATTTATAAGAGGGTTGCACATACATACAGGTAGCGATATAAAAGATGTGGATGTTTTTGTAAAAGGTATTGAGGTATTGTTTGATATTATCCCCTTGTTTTCTGAACTTGAATTTATTGATTTAGGCGGTGGTTTTAAAGTGCCTTACAAGGAAGGCGACCCAGAAACGGATATTGTATTACTGGCAAAAAAGGTGGGCGAAGCATTTAATAATCACCCCAATCCTAACGGTAAACCTTTACAAGTTTGGTTTGAACCAGGTAAATATCTAGTGAGTGGTGCGGGCTATTTAATTACGCAGGTTAATGTATTAAAGGATACCCATACCATTAATTTTGTGAGCGTAAATAGTGGATTCAATCACTTAATTCGTCCTATGTTTTATGATGCCTATCACAAAATAACCAATATCTCTAATGCCTTTGGTAAAGAGAAGCATTATGCCGTGGTAGGTAATGTTTGCGAGACAGACACTTTTGCATGGGATAGAAAGATTAATGAAGTTAGGGAAGGCGATTTGTTGGTATTCTCTAATGCGGGGGCTTATGGATTTGAAATGAGTAGCAACTTTAATAGTCGCTATAAACCTGCCGAAGTCATGGTAAAAGAAGAGGGCACCAATCATTTAATAAGAAGAAGGGATGTTTTTGAAGATTTACTTAGAAATCAAATTGAAGTTATTTAGATTGCAACCCAATGATTGAACTAAAAAACATAAAGAAATCTTTTGATGGCAGAACTGTTCTAGACGACATTAGTGCCACCATTGAAACTGGAAAATGCAACTTAATTATTGGTGCAAGTGGTAGCGGTAAAACGGTACTTACTAAGTGTATGGTGGGCTTGTTTAAACCCGATGTTGGCGAAATTATCTATGATGGTAGAAGTATTACCCTAATGGAAGATGAAGAAAAGAAACTGTTACGCCAACAAATTGGGATGTTGTTTCAAGGGGCTGCTTTGTTTGATAGTATGACGGTGGAACAAAACATCCTTTTCCCTTTGGATATGTTTACCAAATTATCGCAAGCTGATAAGAAGAAGCGTGTTAATGAAGTTTTAGATCAGGTTAACCTAAAAGATGTGAATAAGAAATCCCCTGCCGAATTAAGTGGTGGGATGAAAAAGAGAGTAGGTATCGCAAGAGCGATTGTACTGAACCCTAAATATCTTTTTTGCGATGAGCCTAACTCGGGTCTTGACCCCCAAACATCTTTGCTCATTGATAAATTAATAAAAGAAATTACCCTTCAATACCAAATTACCACCATCGTTATTACCCACGATATGAACAGTGTGATGGAGATTGGCGATCATATTGTTTTTATCCATAAAGGCAAAAAAGAGTGGGAAGGCAATAACAAGGAGATCATTTACAGCAAAAACGAGTTACTTAATAAGTTCATCTTTGCGTCCGACTTTTTACAGGATGCCAAAGAGATGCGCATGATTGAAGCAGAAAGAGGGATATAGGGTTGCAGGGTTGAGGTGTAAGGTTGAAGGTTGAAGGTTGAAGGTTGCAGGGTTATTAAGGTTACAGGTTGCAGGTTGCTAGTTACTAGTTAATGCTGTTTACTTGTTACTAGACATTTGCAAACTGTAACTTGTAATCACTGCAACTTGCCACCTGTAACTGTTAAATTGCATAGTAACGCTATATAAAATACAACCACATCTGTAGATTTAAGAAGGAATTTGTTCTACCAAAATGCTATTGTCTAATAAATCATAATAGGTACAAGTCATTTTATCAATAGAAACAATCCACTTTGCAATTCCGGTTTCTGCACAATGCTTGCAAAAAGTAAAATAGTCAGTTTCTCCTTGTTGATGTTTCTTTAAATAACCTACAAAATTTGTTTTGTTGCTTATTTTGTTAATAATCAAGTTACTATACATTAGCAATGATGAAGTTCTAAAGTTATTTGCCCCTGAATAATCAGTATGGCTGTCTATCACCCAAGTTTCAAATGAAATAACTCCTAACGCTTTAATTTCTTGAATGAAAGAAGGAAAGTCAGCACCTGACTTCACTTTGCTATGTGCCGCTTTAATTTGTTGTACTGTAAACATTGTTATTTTTTTTAATTTTAAAGTTTGTGGGTATAGAGGACTCGAACTTCCCTATTGTAAATATTCTCGTTTATTTCACAACATTCAATTATCCTCTTTGATAACAGTAACTGATTAACGACACAACATGAGCCAGTTGGTTGTTAAACTTTTATTAATGAACAGCAATAGTACCAATTAATAACTCTTATATTTCTTACTCAATATATTCAATTTTATGCGTAGTATTTTACCTATTCTAATTTTTGTTGTTTGCTCTTTTGTTTGCAATACTTCTTTCGGGCAAGTGAAGATTTTGTTTGATGCCACCAAGGCAGAGTCTATTAGTAATGCAGACTGGGTGATAGATGCCGATGTTGCAAGAAGGCCTCAAATGTTGCCAACTCCAGCTCAAAGTACTGTTACTGCAAATACGGCAGAAAACTATTGGACAGGAGGATTATCTAATTGGGGAATTGATTGTGTGAAGAAAGGTTATTTTGTGGAAACACTGCCCACTACAGGCAAGATTACTTATGGTGATGCAACCAACTCACAAGACCTAAGTAAGTATACTATTTTTATTGTTTGCGAACCAAATACACAGTTTGCCGCTGCGGAGAAAACTGCTATTATGAATTTCGTTAAAAATGGGGGTGGCCTTTTTATGATTTCCGACCATACCGGCTCGGATAGAAATGGTGATGGATGGGATTCTCCTGCTATTTGGAATGACTTTCTTACTACCAATAGTGTTCAAGCTAATCCATTTGGAATAAGCTTCGATTTGGTTAATATTTCTGGTACTTCTTCTACTTTTACAGCAGCAGCCAATGATTCATTAATACACGGAGCCGCTGGAGATGTAACCCAAGTAAAATGGAGTAATGGAACTACTATCACCATTTCTACAGCAATTAATCCCTCAGTAAAGGCGTCAGTATTCCAATCGGGCAGCAGCAATACGGGGAGTAAAAGTATTATGTGTGCTTATGCAAGATATGGCAAAGGACGTGTGGTAGCCATTGGTGACAGTTCTCCGTTTGATGATGGAACAGGCTGTTCTGGTGCTACCCTTTACAATGGTTATACTGGCGATGCAGTTGGCAATCATGAGAAGCTAATAATGAACGCCACTATCTGGTTGGCTACATTGCCTAACAATTTACCTGTAAAGTTTACCAATATCATGGGCAATAATAAAAATAATAGTACAGTAATTTCATGGCAAGCTGATGAAAGTAATATTCAATGTAATGAGTATTCTATACAAAGGTCTATTGATGGAATCCATTATACAGAGGTAGCTACAGCCACAGCCAAAAAGCCTGCAAGTGGTATTGCTTCTTATACTTACACGGTAAACGAAACATTAAACAGTAATATTTATTATAGAATTGCTGCCAATGAAAATGGAAGTATTAATTATTCCCATTCTGTAGAAATATTTTCTAATAAAACTTTCAATTCAATTAGCATCTATCCTAATCCTACAACGTTTAGTTATGGTGGTTCATATACTATTAGTGGACTTTCAATTGGCAATAAAGTATCCGTAAGAGATATACAAGGTAAATTGCTTTATCAAACAAAGGCAAATAACAATACCTTGGTATGGAATGGTACTAATAGAGGGCATCAAAAATTGGCAGTAGGCTTATATTTTGTAACTATTACCGATGCAGATAATAAAGAATCTGTGGCGGGTAAAATTGTAGTTACCAAAAACTGATAAATCAATAAATCAATATCATTCAACATTATTCTATGGGCTTAAAAAAACATACCGTACGGTTTGATCATTAAACCGTACGGTTTAAAGTTAAGAATGTTCTCTTTAACATCAATACCTTACGGAATCAATCTTAGAAAGGACTCTTTAGAATCTATTCCGTTCGGTTTTGAATAAAGAACAGCCCCATTGGCTCATTAATCCCTTCATGTGCCTTTCGTTACTTTTTCTCAAATAGTAAACAACTTGCTCCTATATAAACCTTTAGTAACGATCAGTCGGGAGTCATGGACTAGACACAGACATTCATGAACTAAATGGTCAATTTGCCTCTATTTTAATTTTATAACCATCGTATCGGGCTTATTTCCTAAAATACTTATTGTGTCCCTTACAACAAGCATTAATATGGAGTCATTTTTTAAATAAATCGTATCAACATAGTTATACCTCTCATAATCTTGTAGTAATTCTTCTTGTTTGTTATCATGTAGTTTTCTTACCTGAATAGATGATTGGATAGTTACGTTTGACGGTATGTAGACTATTCGCAACTTTTAATCTTTATTCGGAACATTCAACACAGATAATTGTATTTCTTTGGTATCAAGTATGTCCATGCCACACCTACTTGTACTAAAAATACTTAACAAAAGATAAATATTTAAACTCAATCGTCTCATGATATTCTTATTTATGCTTGCTTGGGTGTTTTGCAAAAACAAATTGGTCTATCTTGTATTCAAACACAAAAATTTACAGTTTAAAATTTGGTTTTTGAGATAGAATACACTAGATAGTATCCAGACATTCATTCGGTGGATAGCTATTTGTAAAATCTTTGCTTATAATGCAAAATGGTAGTATCTCTGAAATTCTTCGTTGTTTCATTAGAGCATTCATTTTCATATTCTACATATAAATAAGCACCTACATTACCTTCATTGTGCTGCACATGATAAAAATAATTTGTTGTCTTTACATTTGAAAACAAAGTATCTTCTGACAAAACGAGTGGAATTTCTTTTGATTTTTCTAAGATTACCACCTTCTTATATTTTATCTTTAATGCAAGGAAATAATATTTTATCATTAACGTATCTCCAAATAATTTTCCAGATTGAAAAATTAGTGGTTTTCCTTTTTCTGATTTTATTTTCCCTTCAATATCATATTCGACATCATATAAACTGGTTGTACTATCTTTAAGATACCTATAAATATGTAAAGAATTATTTGGATAAAAGATATAATAACCACCTTCAACAGTATTCCGACCTTTATCTCTATACGTTACACCCTCATAAGAGAAATCTACAGTGCTGATAACTCGACTTTTTGAAGTGCCTATTAATTGTTCTAAAGTATAAATACATTTTGAATTATCTGACTTGCAGCTATCAAAAATCAAAGAGATATAGAAGCATCTAAGAAAAATACGGTACATAAATATTATTTACTTGTTTTCCAAATCCGCAGTATCTGTCGCGGCTTTTTTTGTAAGTTCCCCTGTGTAATTATCAAAATTATTATGACAATGTGAGCAATTTGTAATCCCAAATGGCGCATGAAACCCTTCATGTGCCTTTCGTTACTTATTCTGCAATAATAAACGACTTGTTTCTTTTCAAACCTTTAGTAACAACCAGTCCAGGACGGAAGTCATGAACTAGACCCAGACATTCATAGACTAGTTGGTGGTAAATCATACTTGCCATTTAGTTAATACTTAACCAAGTAAAAACTATCAAGCTTCCTAAATTCTCCATTCAGACTGTCCCTATTTTCTACAAATATCTTTTTTGATTTAGGTAATACTAATGAATCAAGAGAAAAAGTACACACGTTACCTGACATTGCAACATAGCCGAAATCTTTTGCTTCCAATTCCCAATTAATTAAAAAAAATGAATCCGAAATATTTTTAAAATTACTTAGTTTCAATGCCAATTGCAAATGATCAACTTTCTTTTTTATTGGTTTATCCCCAATTATACTATTATACCAAATGTATTCGACCCACGCCTCCTTAACTTTAAAATACTTTGGTGATGAGTTATGTAGTTTAAACTCAGACAAAAAAAATCTAGCTTTTTTTGAATCTGCAATTGATCTTGATACCTGAGGATCTGCAATATCCAATTGAAGATTATGTAATGCTCTTAATAATTTAATTAAAGTAACCGTAATAACAATTACAATAATCATATGAATTATTAGTTTTTTTTCATCTACCAACAGTTGTGATTAATTTACTTGAATTATTTTTTATAATATATTTTGTAATTTTATTTATCATCATCACCTTCCTTTTTCCCCAACTTGCGCATGAATCCCTTCATGTGCCTTCCGTTAGTTATTCTTCAAAAGCATTTTCATTCCTAATGTCCACTATTTTACCTAGGATTACAGTTTGTACAACAGGGTCATTTTCCAATAATTCATTGATAAGCTGTTGCTTAAATTCTGGCTTTTGCCTAATAGTATGATCCGCAACAACACCGTTAAATTCAGAACGCAGCATACCCCCATAGTAACTACATCCATTTTTTTCTATGATGTCAATAAAGAATCTTGTAGTGAACTTATCTTCCTGTTCATCAGACAATTCCTCTTTAAATATAATTTTAATCTCAAAACCATACTGCTTAAACTCTTTTACTCTTAATTTCTTTCTTAATCACTTTTTCATGTTTTGTTTGTTTTACTTCTACATAATCTCCCCGTCATTGTAACCTTAGGAGAAATCTCATTGTATATATTGCTCCCAAACCTCTTTTAGTTAACCTTTATAGGGTTTGGAACCCTATAAAGGTTTGGTAGGTTTGCCAAACACTCCACCATAAAATCACTCACAAATCGATCGGGTGCACCCACTTCTGCTACGGTAAAGGGAATAAAATGATTCACGATACTCCACTTTTTACCATTCCATTCTAGGTCGTTGGCACTTGTGGTAAGGTTGCTACTATTAAACAACATCCATAGTAAACAATCACTTTTAAACTCATTGATGCGTATTTTTTTGGTTTGCTTCGGCTTCTGTAGATTTGACAACTGTTTAAAAAGTTGTCAAATCTACAGAAGCACGATTAATGATAACGTCTATAAACCCAAAACGCCATGATTGCTATAATCTATGCAAAATGCAAAAGGACTAATGCTTATTTTTATTTCCTTTGAAAAATTATCATGCTCTACGTCAGCTTCTATTCCAAAAAATGCTTGAATCTTTTCTTTAGTCCATTTCATAATGGTTGGTATTAAACAATTAAAGCTGTTATTGCAGTTGTTTTATGCTAGATGCTTCAAATATAAGCGGTTTATTGGCTGTAAATAACCTAGATCAATTGATAATTGACTGTCTAAAAGAGAATTAATTCACGACTAGCACTACTGAAGCCATCATTCATCTGAAGTATGCTAACACTCATACTGTTATTGCCCTCACTCATACTGTTATTGTCATCATTCATACGGTTATTACCATCAACAAGACTGTTATTCCCATTATTCATACGGTTATTACCATCAACAAGACTGTTATTGTCATCATTCATACAGTTATTACCATCATTCAAAGGGTTATTAACATCAACAAGACTGTTATTCCCATCATTCATACGGTTATTGTCATTATTCAGAGGGTTATAGATAACTTCCAAGAAGTTTAAAACTTTCGGGAAGTTGTATATATACCTATCCAACAAAGTGTGCATATCTTTATTGGACATTTTACGTATTATATTCAAAATAACTTTTTAATAGGTCTACATTTATAGGATTATATAAAATATTAAAAAATTAAATTATGAAAGTTCAAGCAATTGGTGATTACAGAAGATGTAAAATATCTGTATTCGAGGTTATTATTAATGCCATTTTAAATGGTTTGTATAAAAACATTACCACTTTTGTTACTCCTCCCGTTCTTAAAGTAAATTATCAAGCCGCTTATGATGCATACAACACGGCTAGGGGCAACTTTGTGGCGGGTGGCAAAGGGTTTAAAGCTGCTTATACTAGTGCACGAGTAAATTTAATTATTGCCCTTGATAAGTTGTTGGAATATGTAAATGCCTTGCCAGGGTTAACAGATACTATTATAGGAGAATCGGGTTTTACAGCCTATAAGCATACTTCAAAAAGCACGATCCCTTTACAAGCCATTGGGTTAGCATTTTATAGATTGGGTGGTAATACCATGCAGACCGCTTGTAATACCGTAGTAGGAACAGCTAACTATAGTGCCATTTTGGTGGAAGGTTCCCCTCTGCCTGATGGTTATTTATTTAATGATGGCTTGCTAGATTTACCTGCTGGTACTAACCCTAGAATTAGATTTAATGTAAACCCCCAAAACCTAAAAACTTGGGCTAATCTAATAGAAAAAAACGATTATTATTTATATTACTACACCACCAATACTGCGGGAGTAAGCGTATTGAGTGATTCTTATAAAATAACCTTCTCTAATAATTAATGATGTATATGGGGTGAGTGGTGAGAAGTAAGTACTTGTTTGTTAGCAAGGAGTGGTAAACAGAGTGTGTATTTATAGGGATGATAAACAAAATGGGCAATCAAACTAATATTTGATTGCCCATTGTTTTAAATATCAAAGTATAATACCCAATTAATTACAAGTGGTATTAAAGGTTGCGTTTATAGTTAAGGTATTAGTACTTTCATCATAAGAAGTAGTACCAGTTAAGCCATAGTTAGTACCTCCTTGTGATCCTGTTATATCATCAAATTTAGGTGAAGTATGTGTTTTATAATAAGCTATACTACTAACATCAATAGTATTACCTACCCAATTACCGCCATAATAAATACCAACATGGTAATGTTTACCCGTTAAAAGTGAGATAGGATTATTGTAATCGCTAACATTTACATTGTTTAAAGTAGTAACATAAGACGATTGAATATAGCTGCTTCCAAATGCCTGAAAATTAACCCAAGTACCTACATTAATAGTGGTGCTATTATTAGAACATTTACCAGCTAAATTCATTTTCACTTTAATGGTTTCACCAGAACTTGGAGGATTAAATGATAAAGTAACAGTACTATTTTGAGCAGTAGGTGATGTAGCACTGATGGTAGCAAGTGGAGAGGAACCGTTACTGTTATTTGCATATACAAGCACATTAAAATTGCTAGGTAAAGTAACACTTGTTACCACAACCCTTACACCATTAGAGATATTAAAGGAAGTAAAATCTTGCAAAACACTTCCACTTGCATCTAAAACCTTAAAATAATAAGTACCATCATTAACACCAGTATTAGCTGTAAATTTAAATGTGGTAGAGTTAGAACCAGATGGAACAGTATACCAAGAATATAACCATGCAGTTAAGTGCGTTGCATTATAATTAGCAACAAGGCTTCCACTACCGTTGTTGGTAATAGGAGCAACACCTTCGTAAGTAAGTAATCCAGTAGTTTCGTTTAAACTCCAAACCGGAATAGAATCACCCACTTTTACTAAACTACCTGTAGTAGGATTAATTGTTGAGCTAGGCACAGGCATTGATAATTTAATACCATTACCACTAAAACTTTTAACATCTGCACCATTTGCACTCATATTAATAGACAATGCACCTAAGGGTCTTAAATTAACACCCCCATTAATTGCAACACCTGCTTTATCTACTACATTTTTAGGTTGCAAACCACCAGGAAATGCACCTTCCGCTGTTGCAGTAGGAGTTGAATATTGTATAACATTGGTTGTTAAAGAAGATGCATTAATAGCAGCACCAGTACCATTAAATACTTGTGTGCCTGTAGGTATGGTAATTGTTGCAGGTACAACATTGGTATTACTTGATGTATTAATAACAATAGCAGTATTAGCTATACCATTTGCTAATGAACTGTTTACGGTTGGGGTTACTGCAGTACCAGCTACTGGTCTAGCAAGTTCTAATACTTTTACAACTACTTCTGTAGCACTCTTACTTGTAATAGCAACAGATGCATTAATAGGTGCAAAACCATTTAAAGTTCCATTTATATTAAAAACAACAGGATTGGTAGTAGAAGGGTTAGCACTTGTTTGTAATGCCAAGGTTAAAATACCATGACTAGTAGAAAAAGAAGAAGCCTGTAAGTTTGAGCTAATTACATTACTGCCATCTGTAGCTACTACAGAAGGAGCCCCAGGACCGGTGATAGAACAAATAAAACGGTATTTGTCTGTAGTGTCTTGTAATTGATTAGGAGAAGTGGGATCGGCGTTAATAAAAGTAATTTTTATGGGCGCCAAATAAATGTTGGTATTAACACTGGTATTAATACTGTTCTTGTCAATTTTAGAACAACTATTTACACCCCACAATGCAACCAATACTAAAGTTGGGAATAGCGTTAGCGCTACTATTTTTTTCATTTTCATCATTTTTTATAATTTAAAGTTTAAGTTCATTTGTAATACTGGCAAAAATTTCCAGTTGTTAACGATTAGTTGCTTTAACAAATCGGCCCCAGTGGTCTCGGTGTTATTAGAATTAAGAAGCCCTGTACCAGTTTGTGTAAGAGTAGGATTTCCTAAAAAATAAGTACCAAGATCAAAGTTTATATTGAAGTTATTTTTGGGTACTCCCCTCAATAATCCAATGCCAAAATAAGGTGCAAAGCCACTGTAATCAATTGTTGTACTAACACTACCTACTTCCGATGGGGAATATTTTTTTAACCCCACTGTTATTCCATTATTTTTTGTAGTAGTTATTGCCCCCTTAGCAGCGGCAAAATATCCCATTCCGGTTACTAATCTAAAGCCGCTGCCACCAAAAGGTGTTACCTCAAAAAGCAAATGCATAGAATTTAAATCGATGTCTAGTAAAGAGGTGGAACTATCTTTAGGATTTGTTGCAAAAGAGGATACGTCTTGGTGATGAAACCCGGGTAAAAAAGTACCGCCAATGCGATAGGCAAAATAATTTCCAAACCTATGTTGAAAATCAGCAGTAATACCTATTGTACTTATCCCAATTTCAAAAGCATTGCCATTATTTTCCACTTTTTGTTCCGTTTCAAAAGGACTTGATTGTGATGAATAGTAAGATTGTGCCTTACAAAAAAAGCATTGAAAAAGAAGTAAATAAGTAAATATTCTTTTCAGGGTAGATATTTTTCCCAAAAGTAATGGATTTTAACATTCAACAAACAAAAGGACGCTATAAATAATTACACTATTTGACTTTTTTTTACTATAATCAAAAAAAATTGTATAAATACACGCACAAAAACCAGCTTTTGCTTAAAAAGTTACTTTTAACTCTGTTTATGAGTAGTTATGCTACAGGGCAGAAGTTTGTAGGCCTAAAAAAATACGGTCTACAAATTTTGTTGTATGGATATTAGAATATGAAAAGAACAGAAAAAGAATAGTTTAACAATTTGTACACCTATTCACTCAATCTTATCCATTTTTAACCCCTCTATACATTTTGTAATTCTTTGCTATATGTTTGTAGCAGATTAAGAACGGAGTATGATTAAATGTTTTGGTTTAATTTTATTGATGCTAGCAAGTACAGCTTCCTTTGCGCAGCAAAAAGATTTAAATCACTATATAAAAGAGGGCATTGCAAATAGTCCACTATTAAAAGACCTCAAAAATCAAGCAAAGAGTAATACCATTGATAGTCTTCGCATTATTGCTAGCTATAAACCCCAAATAAATGCTCAGAGCAGTAATAGTTACGCCCCTACTTACAATGATTGGGGCTATGAAAGTGCTATCACCAATGGGGCAAACTTTAGTGAATTACTTGCTGTAAATAAGCGATTGGTAAGCAAAGAAAACCTTCACAACCAGTACCAAGCTATTGAATTACAAAATAAATCATTGGCTACAACGGGTAAAATATCTCAACAAGATATAAAGAAGGCTATTACTGCACAATATATTACTGCTTATGGTAGCCAACAGCAAGTGCTTTTTAACAAGGAGATGCTTAAACTATTAGAAAAAGAAGAGAAAATTTTAAAGACACTTACCGAGAAAAACGTTTATCGCCAAACGGACTACCTTAGCTTTTTGGTTACTAAACAACAACAGGCATTAGCAGTTACACAAATTAAACTACAGTTTCAAAACGATTTGGCTTCTTTAAATTACCTGAGTGGCATAGTTGATACTTCCTTTACTACCCTAATTGCCCCTATCATTGAACCCAAGCCAGTAAATGAAATAGAAACCACCGTGTTTTATGAACCCTTTAAAATTGACAGCTTAAAATTAGTAAATAATGATGCCCTCATAGAGTTTAACTATAAACCAAAGGTTAGCCTTTATGCAGATGCAGGTAATATTAGCACTTTTGCAGTTGACCCCTACAAGAACTTTGGTACAAGTGTAGGCATTAACATCACCATGCCCATTTATGATGGTAAGCAGAAAAAAATGCAACATGATAAAAATGCTATTGCCCATAATACCATTAGCAATTATGAAACCTACTTTAAAAGTCAATATGCACAACAAATTGCACAACTAGTACAACAACTTAATCTTACACAACAATTGATTACAGAAGCAACTGAACAACTAAAATATAGTGACGCTTTAATTGAAGCAAATAGTAAGCTGTTGGTTATTGGAGATGTACATATTGCCGATTATATTTTAGCTTTAAGTAATTATTTATCCGTTAAGAACAGTATTACACAAAATACCATTAACAGGCTACAAATAATTAATCAAATAAACTATTGGAACAGGGAGTAGATTAGTGGTTAGTAGATTAGTGGTTAGTGGTTAGTGGTTAGTAGATTAGTAGATTAGTGGTTAGTTACTTGTTAGAACAAATAAATTAACTCTTAATTCAAAATTCGTCTTTAATATGAGAGTATCGATTATTACCTTATTAATTTTAGCTTTATTTATAGCTTCATGTAAGCATAAGGAAGAAACAAAAGAAGATAAAAAAGAAGCCACTTCAGAAGTTGAAGGTGGAACGCCTGTTACGGTCACCAATATTACAAAAGGTGATATGAATGAAACGGTAGAATTAAATGCGGTATCCACTTTTTTGGTAAAGACTTATGTAAAAGCAAATGCAAATGGTTACCTCTATGCTGTAAATACAATTATGGGTAAATACGTTAATAAGGGGCAGGAACTTTTTACACTTAAAACGAAAGAAGCCCATAGTTTAGGTAATACCCTAAATAAAATTGATAGTAGTTTTCACTTTGAAGGTACGATGCATATTAAAGCACCTGGAAGCGGTTACGTAACACAACTTAATTATAGAACAGGAGATTATGTGCAGGATAATGAACAACTCGCAACCATTACAGATACGAAGAACTTTGTTTTTGTCTTAAACCTCCCTTATGAATTAAAACCTTTTCTATCTCTAAACAAAACTTTACAATTGCATTTGCCTGATGGAAAAACTTTAAATGGTCACCTTGAGGGAGCAATGCCTACAGTTGATGCGGCATCCCAAACACAGAGTTATATTATTCGGATAGATAGCCAAGAAGACATACCCGAAAATTTATTAGCCAAAGTTTACTTCATAAAAAGCTCCAAAAGGAATATAACCTCTTTACCCAAAGCGGCATTATTAACAGATGAAGTGCAAAGCCATTACTGGATTATGAAAATGATTGATAGCACTACTGCAATCAAGGTGGCGGTAACTAAAGGATTAGAAACAAAGGAACGAGTAGAAGTAATTTCCCCTACCCTATCATCCACAGATAAAGTATTATTATCTGGCAATTATGGCTTGGGAGATACGGCTAAAGTAGTGGTAATCACGAATTAAGAATTACGAATTACGTTTATCAAACCGTAATTCGTAATTCTTAATTCGTGATTTGTAAGTCTTAATCTATAATTCGTAATTCATAAAATGAAGAATCTTTTTGTCTCACATAAAAATCCCATTTCTGTAATCATCGTTTTGATTATTGTGGGCGGATTGTTTGCTTATTCTAAAATGCAAACAGCCTTGTTTCCGGAAGTTACCTTCCCTAAAATAAAAATTATAGCCGATGCTGGTCAACAACCAGTAAAAAAGATGATGATAACGGTTACCCGTCAATTGGAGAATGCAGTAAAACAGGTACCCGATCTTAAAAGTATTCGTAGTACCACAAGTAGAGGCAGTTGCGAGATTTCTGCTTATATGGATTGGAATGCCAATATTGATATCAGCCAACAACGAATAGAATCGAAAATTGCAGAAATAAGAAACTCTTTACCTCCCGATGTAAACATAACTGTTGAACGGATGAATCCCTCCATCCTTCCCGTTATTGGCTACTCTATAGAATGCAAAAATCGGTCTCCTATCGAAATGAAGCAGTTAGCCTTGTACACCATTAAGCCTTTTTTATCACAGGTTGATGGTGTATCCGAAGTAAGGGTGATTGGTGGCAAGGAAAAAGAATATTGGATTCAACTTGACATTCAAAAAATGAGTACGTTGGGTATTACGCCCGATACCATAAATATTGCCCTAAATCAAACTAATTTCATTAAATCAAATGGGTATTTATCCGATTATAGGTTATTGTATTTAACGGTAACAGATGCTTCGGTTAATTCAAAAGAACAATTACAGAACATTGTAATTAATAATAATGGCAAACGTATTGTACTGTTAAAAGACATTGCCAATGTTCAAATTCAAGAAGCAAAAGAATATGTAAAGATTAATGCAAATGGTCATGATGGAATATTGCTAGCCGTTATTAAACAACCCAATGCTAACTTGGTAGATGTTTCTGATAAGATGAACGAAAAGTTGGCAGCTTTAAAGACCGTAATTCCAAAAGATGTATCTGTATTACCGTTTTATGTGCAGGCCGATTTTGTAAAGGATTCTATTAAAAGTGTCTCGGATAGTTTGTGGATAGGTTTAGCATTAGCCATCTTAGTAGCCATCATTTTTTTACGCTCCCTAAAGGCAAGTTCAGTTATATTAATTACCATTCCCGTTACATTATTACTAACCATTATCATCATTTATGCCATTGGACAAACGCTAAACATTATGACTTTAGGCGCATTGGCAGCAGCAATTGGTTTAATTATAGATGATGCTATTGTGGTGGTTGAACAATTACACCGTACACACGAGGAACACCCCGAAGAGCCTACAACCAGATTAATTCATAAAGCTATAGACTATCTCTTTCCAGCAATGGTAGGTTCGTCTTTGAGTACCATCGTTATTTTTCTTCCTTTTTTATTGATGAGTGGTGTAGCTGGAGCTTATTTTAAAGTGATGACCAATACCATGATTATTACGCTAGTTTGTTCTTTTTTTGTAACATGGTTGATATTGCCTGTAATTTATTTAATGTTTACGCGCAAGGCTAGCCATGCAAGGGTGCTTAAAAAGAACCATCATACACATCATGTTAAACACCAGCCATGGGTAGGCTTTTTTATAAAACATTCATGGATAAGCATCATTTTTATTGTTGCACTTGCATCCTCCATCATCTATATATTTCCAAAATTAGAAACCGGTTTCCTTCCTGAAATGGATGAAGGAAGTATTGTGTTGGATTATAACTCACCTCCGGGAACTTCCTTAGAAGAAACTGATAGAATGTTACGTGAAGTAGAAAAAATGTTGGTAAAAGTACCTGAGGTAGAAGCCTATTCTCGTAGAACTGGAACACAAATGGGCTTTTTTATTACTGAACCCAATAGAGGGGATTACTTAATTCAATTAAAAAAGAAAAGAGAAAAATCTACTGAGGAAGTAATTAGTGTTATTCGCAAACAAATTGAAACTACCCAACCTGCTTTAAGAGTTGACTTTGGACAGGTGATTGGTGATATGTTGGGCGATTTAATGACATCGGTACAGCCTATTGAGATAAAAATATTTGGCAACGATCATACAAAACTGCATGAGTTGTCTAAACAAGTAGCTACAGTAGTTTCGAGTGTTGAGGGTGCTGCCGATGTATTTAATGGAATAGTAATAGCTGGCCCTAGTATTAACATTGAGCCTAACTACACCTCATTGGCTCAGTTTGGCATAACACCAACCAATCTTCAATATCAATTACAGTGTGCATTAGAAGGTAATTTAGCGGGAACAGTTTACGATAGAGGACAATTTACTAATATTAGATTGATATACCCTAATAGCAAAAGTTTAAGTATAAATGAGGTTGAAAATACGATGATTTTTTTACATAATGGCAAGCTGAAACCAATTAAAACACTTGCCACCGTACATTTAGTTGGTGGTGATGCAGAAATAGAAAGGCAAGATTTACAATCTATGGGGGTTGTTACGGGGCGTTTAGAAGGCAGAGATTTAGGTAGTGTTATTAAAGATATTCAAAAGATGGTGGCTAAAAAAGTAACATTACCACAGGGATATTCTATTGTTTATGGAGGTTCGTATGCCGATCAACAGCAATCTTTTAAAGAGTTGCTCATCATTTTAATTACCGCTAGTTTGCTGGTTTTTGGGGTTATCCTTTTTCTTTTCAAAGACTTTGCTATCTCGTTTATTATCCTGTTGATAGCTGTTTTAGGAATATCGGGTAGTTATTTGGGGCTTTATTTTACGCATACACCACTAAATGTAGGCAGCTACACCGGTTTAATTATGATAGTAGGCATTATTGGGGAGAATGCCATTTTTACTTATCTGCAATTTGAAGAGATCTATCTTAAATCACAGGATGTAAATAATGCTATCATATATTCTATTTCTACTAGATTACGACCCAAATTAATGACCGCTTTAGGAGCAATTATAGCTTTAATGCCTATCGCTTTGGGCATAGGTACTGGCGCGCAACTGCACCAACCCTTGGCAATTGCAGTAATTTCGGGATTTATAATAGCCCTTCCTTTATTATTAATTGTGTTACCTAGTTTAATAAAGTTGAGATATTGGTCAGTAAGAAAATAATGGCAAACGCTTATAAACCTGTTATGCTGCTTTACTTGCATAAATTAATTGTTCCATGCGAGTTGTAAAAAGCTTCGTAGGAGTGGTACAAAGTGCCAAGAAAGTGGTATGGAGTATAATAAGAGGCATTCCGCGCTCCAAGAGCGCAATTCGGAGCTCCATGAGCGCAACTGTTCATAAAACAACTAGATTATTAAACTAATGCTTTGGAAGCAGAATGGATAAATTAAATAACTAGACATCATCAATATCTACCATTTTAATCATTGTTAGGAACGTTATAAGAATTATTAGTCTACCATACTATTATTTATTCAATGGGTTTAACCCCATTGATAGTATCAATTTGATCCTTATATTTCAGCAACCTTTCTTAACCTTCAACTAAACAATGCGAATCAAGGGTTGAAAGTACCTTTAGGTACTAAATATCAATGAATGGGACAGTCATAGTACCCTAGGTACGTTTTATGCCAAAGTTTATATCAACAATCACATTGATGTTAATCATTTTTATTTGTATGTGATCCCATACGGGCAATGTCAATAAGTTAAAGAATGACTGTCAAGTTAAGCTTGTGCAAACCGGTTTAAATTAAGGTTCCTTATTCTATTAAACGCTTCAACAAGGTGTTAACACCCTGTTTTCAGTCAAGCAGCAAAGATAAAAAACCTTAACTTAATGACATTGCCCATAGGGACTTACAACCTAATTTTGTTATAATTTATCCTACTATTATTTAGTATCTACGGCAATTACTCCTATATATTTCAACTCTTGATGCGCATTAACATACACTTTGTATAAAACAAAAAACCCCTTGTAAGAAAAAAACTTACAAGGAGTATTAAAAGTAAATTTAACTAAATAAGACTAGTGTTGGATACCAGTTCCATCAGCTTGAAAAGCACCCATATCTTTACCAGCAACTACTAATTTAGTAGCACCAAAGTTTGGATCAACTATTGGGGCTGCATAACCATTAGCACCCACAGTGTTAAGGGTAAAGGTTGTACCAGCACCTAAAGCAGGTGAATTGCTAGCTAATTTAAAGTTGTAGCTATCAACTGATGCTTGGGTAGCCCAAGTAGAATTTGGTAGAGTAAAAGCTGCAAAATTAGGATTATTTTTGCCAACTAAAGAACTACCATCGTAGGCATTTCCAAAAGTGTAGCTAGAGCCTAAGAATGCTGCCATGTTTGGAGTACCTGTAGATTGAGGATAAGTAACTACTGGTTGAGCAATGTTTGTAGGAACAAATTGATTTGTCATTGAAGAATCGTCAGCATAATAATAGTTATTACCATAAGCTGTTGTAGTAATAAACGCCCCATCATTATTGGTAAGCGTATCAGCTAAAAACACTTTTGCGCCAGCACCACCTGCAACTCTCATTCCATATCTACAGTTAACAATCAAATTATTGTAAACAAGCGCTCTTGAGTTATTTTCAACTTCAATACAACCACCCTTTAATCCAGTTTTATTTGCTAACTGAGAACGTTGACCACAGTTGATGTAGGTGTTATTAAACATAGCAATCATACATTGTCTACCAACGTGACCATCACTTGCACATTTTGTAGCATTAGTTGCACCGCCAACAAATAGGTTATAAGCCATAACACCTTGAGTGTTACCTTTTACATTAAAACCATCACCACCTTTAGCACCAAATTTTTCTACTGTGTTACGAACAAAATAAATGTTACCTCCGTAGCAACGGATAACGTCATCAGGAGTACCATAAATCCATGAATCTTCTAAAACAAAAGTTGCATTATTATTACTTGGACTACCAAAATAGATGGTATAGGCAGCACCTATTTTAACGCCGGGAAAAGGAACTACATCAATACCAGCGCCAGGAAAATCTAAGTGTGTCCATTTGATAACTAAGTTATTTACGTTAGAATCGCAATAGATACCACCCCAGCCGCCTTTGTAATTAAATGAATCAGCATAGTTAGGACCAGATGGGCTACCAGGTATTTTTGTTTTGGTAGGATCAGTAAATGTAATTGGGTTAGTTTGAGTACCTAAACTAAGTAATGTACCATGAACGATGAAACTAGAACCATTTAAAATGTTTAATTTAACACCTTGTTGAATTAAAAGGGTATCGCCTTTGTTTACAGTAACATCACTTGTAATAGTGTAAGTTTTGTTAGTAACCATTGTACCTTTTAATGGACCACCAAGGGTATCACCAGTAATGGTCTGACCAGCTTGGAAAAGTGGCGTAGATACAGTTGCAGAATCTTTCTTTGAGCAAGATGCAAATACTAGGGCTAGTGACAAACCCAAACCAATTGTTTTTAAATGTTTCATTCTTGAATGTTTAATTGTTAAAATTTGCGTGAACGCTTTATGTTAAAATTTAAATTTAAAGCCAAAAGAATAAGAAGCATAAAATTTATTATACTCGATAGTTAGATAATTAGCACTTTTTTGATAGGGTAACTTGTAATAAGGATTAACTCCAGCATAATAAACATTGGGTTCTTTAATAAATAAATGGAATGGGGTGTTTAATAAATTGTTTGCTTTTGCAAATACTACATAATGCTTAGAAAACCCTTTTTGGATTGAGAAATCCAAGTTTGTAGTTGCCCTTTCCCAATCATCAATATCTCTGTAAAGCGTTAAGGTGTTAATACGTTCGCCAGTATATACTAATGCCAATTGCGCATCAATTTTCCTTTTTTCATCTTTATACAGTAACGAGAAGTTGCCTATGTGTTTACTCTGTCCAGATAATTGTCTTTGAACAGGATAGTTAGGTATTGTTGTATCACCACCAACGTTAGCCGGCTTTTTGTAAGAGAAACTCTTAGTAGCATTAATTACAGAGTTGGTAAAGGTGTAATTACCCGATATACCAAAGCTTCCAAAATATTTTCTAAATACTAACTCAAAACCAGCGTTGTGTGCAGTACCATAATTGGTAGGTTGAATTGCAATATCGCCGGCCGTTGCACCAGTAGAAACAAACCCATACTCAATTGGATTTGTTATAATTTTATAAAAAGCACCAATCATAAACTGATCCAACCCCTTTGGAAACATTTCATATCTAACATCAAAATTATCAATAACTGTATGTTGGATGTTAGGGTTACCTTGAGATAAGTAAGAATCGTTTGCTACTTTATCAGCATAAGGTATTAAATCGGTAAAAGAGGGTCGAAATAAAGATCTAAAATAAGAAAATCTTATTGCACGTTTATCATCAATTGTATATTTACCTTGCAAACTAGGAAGAGGATCTATATAAGTGATAGTGGCAGATTTACCAGCAATAGTTACAGGTAGAGAAGATAGGTAGTACTGATAAGTATTTTCGAACCTAACACCTGCAATAATTTCTAATTTCCTTAAAAAATCATATTTACCTTGAATGTATCCTGCCGAAACATTTTCATTAGCATGAAAAACACCAGCATTAGACGCTGCATCTCCTCTTGCGTCGGTAGACGGAATAAAATTAAAAGTTGCATCTTGAATTGTTGTATAATAGGCTTTAGAAGCACTTAAACTGTAAGAATTAGAATAATTATCACGCTCCTTATGTCTATACATTCCACCAAAACCAAAAGTAGCTGTCTTACCTAAAATTTGTCTTTTGTAAACAAAATTTACATATCCAGCATAATCCTTGTCTGTATTTCTTAACCATTGTCTTTTTTCGGCGTCTACTACAGTGGGTGCTAAATTATAAGGCACATCACTATTATTAATGGTGTTACCATTGCTAAACTCTGCAATGTCGGGCATTTGATTTTTTGCTCTTGAAAAAACTAATGACCAATCAGCGTTTAATGCTCTAGCTAATTTGTGTTTACCTTGAAAGGTAGTATTAAAAATGCTTTGGATGTTTGTTCTAGTTTGTGTTAAAAAATGTACCTCTTTAGCAGAAGCATAGCCAAATTTATTAACATTACCTCCTACCAGTGTATCATAAGTTAAACGGGTTCGATCTTCATTTAATTCTAAATAGGTAGTAAAGAGACTAATAGAATTGTTATCATTAAACTTGTAATCAAGTTTTGATTCTACTCCACCCCTATTAGATTTTGCGCTATAATGTCTGGTATAATATTCTTCGGCAGTTGCGATTTGTAAAGTATTGGCATTAGGGGCATCTTCAACTGTTTGGTCTTGTACCAAAACATTATCAATGCTACCCTTGTATGTATTTTGAAAACTACCTGATACAATTACTCCTAACTTTTTGTTCAAAAACCTATTTCCTGCTGTTAAACTTAAATTTTTATTGATGGGTCTTTTTAAATCAGATATTAATAAATTCTGATAAGGAAAATCTGAAGGAGAAGCAAATTGGGTATTTGACCCTAAACGCTCGGCAGGTGATTTTTTGTTTATTGAAGCGGTAGAATATTTAGAGTATCCATGATTTGTAAAGATATCACTATAACCAGTTCCTATATTACCATCAACTTTTAAATGATCTGGCGCATTCTTCATCACTAAATTTACAGAACCTCCCGAGGCGTCTCCCTCCATATCTGGCGTTAAGGACTTTACTACTTCGATACGATCTACTAAATCAGCAGGGAAAATATCAAGCGGAACATATCTGTTTTTTGTATCAGGACTAGGTATTTTTACACCATTTATTAAGGTAGTATTATATTTTTTATCCATCCCTCTAATAATAACATGCTGACCTTCACCAGAATTATTTCTATCAATTGATACTCCAGAAATACGTTGCATTACATTGGCAACAGTAACATCTGGTGAAATGGCTATAGAATTTGCAGACACTACATTTATTATGCTTGTTGCTAATTGCTCTCTTCTTTGTGCGAATTTATCAGTTGCTCCACTTTTTTCAGATTTAACCTCAACAGCACTCAATTGATTACCATCTGCCTCTAAATAAAAAATCTGAGGCTTAGAAACAACTTCATGAACAGTTATTGATGTTTCTAATTTTGCAAAACCAATATAACTAATGGTGATATTATATGTACCAACCTCTAGATTCTTTAAAGTAAAACTTCCATCCAAGGAGGTGAAAACTTTTTTGCCAGAAGGCTTTAAAATAACCGTAGCACCAACCAATTGCTCTTTGGAACTTTTATCGAAAACAAACCCTTTAAAATTACTAGCGAAGGAAAAACTTTGGAAAAATAATAGAAATAAAATGGTAGATAGAGCGTAAATCTTTTTATTCATAATAAATGTTAATACCAAAATGCGAAAATATAAGAATGACTGATTGAAACCATTATAAGATGGGCAAATTTCAATAAGGTAACAATTTGTTAATATTGACTTTGCATTTAACAATTATCTAGACTTCAAACTATAAAAAAGAAAGATAATCTTGTCAAATTTTAAAAATAATGCAAAACAACACCTTGGCCATTATTTTAATGGAGTTAGTAGTTCTAATATTAATTTACAATCACCTTAACTAAACTGTTCATGCTTGTTATTTAAACTATTGCACTAAAGAATATTAAATAGTTTGCATAAAAGTATAATCATCCAAAAATTCTATTTACTTTTCACCCAAAATTCTTTTATTGATGAAAAGTAACAAAAGCAAACTTTACATTTTAGGATTATTAATTGCGTTGGTTACACTAAGTATATCGGCAATTTCCCCAAAAAGCAATCCCCCTAAAAAACGAAACTTAAAAGTATTACCCGAAAATATTAGTGATGATAGCTTAGATCATTTAATGGATTACTATAAATATGCATTAAACATAAAATGTGGCTATTGTCATGCAAAATCTAAAACCAATCCTAAAAAACGAGATATGGCAAGTGACGATAACCCTATTAAAGATGTTGCGCGTAAAATGATATTGATGACGAATGAGATGAATGAAAAATACATAAAATCTATCAATCATCCAATAACCGACTCTTCTGCAGTACAGACTGTTACTTGCTATACCTGCCATAGAGGTAAATGTAAACCCGAAATTCCAACGTACAAAGATTAATGTTGTTTCTTTAAATTACCCCTTATAATAGGAAGGCTAAAATAGATAAATGAATAGAATTGAGAAGTTAGTTGAATTTTTAAAATCTTCACCAAAAGATTGCTTTCTTAAACATGCATTGGCTTTAGAGTATATAAAAATTGGTGAGGTACAAAAAGCTCGAATTTTGTTTGAAGAAATACTAAATGAGTTTCCGGAATATGTAGGCAGCTATTATCATTTAGCTAAATTATTAGAAGAACAAAATGAAAATAAACTGGCTATAGATTGGTACGAAAAGGGGATGGTTGCTGCTAAAAAGGCTAAAGACAATCATGCTTACAATGAATTGCAATCGGCTTATGATGAGCTTATTTAAAAATAAATTGTTAGCTGCCTAATTTATTCTCCTTAAAATCATTTCATCTATCATTTTAAATAAATGATAGGGCTTATAGGTACGCCACTCAGGAATTTCGAGTAGTTCTATAAAATAATGAAGCTTTCGTTTCTTAAAGTCATATTGGCTTTGTTGTGGCATGTTTAATGAAACTATCCAACCACTCTCGTCTGTTACGTTATCGAACCATTCTTCATAATAGTCTTTATCGCCACTATGAAAGTTTAGAATATTTTCGGTAATTAAAATAAATTTAGTAATGCTATTAGCAAAAAGTTTATCAATTACTTCTCGCTTTAGTTCCATAATGTCGTTTTCAATAGCATCATTCCATTCGCCAATCATTTCTATAATAGCAAAATTTAATTCATAATCTACATAAATAATTTTTAAATACAAGGTATTGCTACCAAAATCTTCCCACTGTGGGTGAATGTAATAATTATATACCGTTGTTGAAAACTCAAACTCACTGTGCACTACACCATAAAATGGCGAACGTATATCCTCCTCCGCATTATACATATACCTCCAATTAAAATAGGGTTCTAATAAGTGCATATAATGGGTCTATTATTGATGATAAGCTACCAAACCATCCATAGGGCTTTGTAATACAGTTCCTAATTCTAACTCGTACGAGCTACACAACTCTTCTAAAACATCTTTAAAACCAAAAGCAATACTACCCGTAAAGTTGATGGGCAGTTTCCAAGTTTCATTGTATTTATACAAATGGTTAAAGAAAAAGTCGTTCAATCCATCTTCTATTATATTTTCAATCATATAATGGCCTCTATTTTCTGCTAAAAAAATGGCATATCCAGCTAGATACCTATTGGCTAATGGCTTTTTATATACACTGTCTAAAATTTGATCTTTAGTTACTTTAAACTGTTTATTAAACCGATGAAGAAGGTCTTCATCAAACGTGTTATATAAAAAATATTGAATTACTTTTTTACCTAAATAAGACCCACTTCCCTCATCACCAAGCACATAACCTAACCCTGGACTATTTTTTACAATTTTCTTTCCATTATAATAACAAGAATTTGCGCCTGTTCCTAAAATGCAAGCTATCCCTTTTTCGTTTCCACACAAAGCCCTTGCCGCTCCTAATAAATCATCTTCTAAAACAATAACCGAATTAGAAAACAACTCTTTTAAAGCTAATCTCACTATTTTAATGTTCTCTTTATTGGTTAGTCCAGTACCATAAAAATGTAACTCATCTATTTCAGCGTTTTTTAAATCGGGCATTAATTCATCTTCTAAAATAGATATAATCTGGTCGCGCTTTAAAAAATACGGACTAATTCCTTGTGTGGTGATATTCTTTCTTTTACCATTATTTAGCAGACTCCATTCGCATTTGGTAGACCCACTATCTGCTATTAATTGTACTGCCATAAAACTATAATTTATACAATAACTACCCTTAACTATTATCTTTTAAGCATTAAATATACTATTTGTTGATATGTAATCAAACTTATTGTAGAAAAAACCTTTTTATCCAATCATTTAAACTTAGCTTTTTATAATAAATACCTTACTATTAAGCTAAATACAAAAGAGGTAGTATAATAAATAATACCAGTTTACTGTATCATAAATGGTTAATCATTATTTATTTGTTAAGCGAATCTCATTGTATTCTAGGCGGAAAATTTTACCTATTATACATAACAATCATTAAAAACAGAATGGATTAATGTTTATGTCCTAGCGATTATTTAAAAGTTATTGTGAATGTAGTGCCTATGTTTTCGGCCGTTTCAAAATCAATGCTACCCCCTAGTGCATTAATTTGAGAATGAATGAGGTATAAGCCAATACCCTTACTATCGGCATTGTTATGAAAACGTTGGTACAACCCAAAAATCCTTTCCTTAACCAAATTTTTATTCATTCCTATTCCATTATCCGAAAAAGTTAATGTAATTTTTCCTTCTGCATTAATATTTGATACAATTTTTATGATCGGCTTTCTTAAAGGAGAAGCATATTTAATTGAGTTTGTAAGGAGATTTAAAAAAATGCTTTCTAAATAGGTATTACTAAACTCAACAAAAGGTGCAATTGAAAAATCTATTTCAATGGTAGCACCTGCATTATTAATTGTATTCTCTATGGAATTAATTACGTTATTTAAAATATCACCAAAGCCTAATTCCTTGGTTGGCAGATTTCTGTTTTCTTTAATAATCAGTATATCAATTAAATCGTTCAACGTTTCATTGAGTAAAAAGGTTGATTGTTTAAACCCATCAATTAACCGAACAGTTCGTGTATCCTCAATTTTATTAGTATCTAATAATCTACAGATGGAGATAAGATTAGTAAGCGGTGCCCTTAAATTATGGGTAGTAATATACCCAAATTGCTTAAGCTCTTTATTATTTTCAATTAATTCATTTATCAGGTGTTCCCTCTCTTCTTCAGCTAATTTCTTTTGTGTGATATCTCTTTGAATAGAAACCCAATGGGTTACCTCGGCAGAAGCATTCTTTACAGGAAATACTGAAATACTTGCCCAAAAAGGCGTTCCGTCTTTCTTGTAATTTATAACTTCCATGTAACCAGGCTCCATATTGTGTATGGCCTCCCTAACTTTATTCCTTTCGATTCTATCGGTAATTGGACCATTTAAAAATTTTAGCGTTTTGCCCAAAGCTTCATTTAAAGAATAACCAGTCATGTTGGTAAAGGCTTCATTAACATATAAGATTGGCAATCCACCAGTCTCCAACCTTTTAAAATCTCTAATAATCACGGCATCAGTGGTGTTGGTAACAACTGTTTCTAACAAGGATAGTCTTTCTTCTCTTAATTTACTTTCTGTAATTATTTGCAAAGCACCAACCAACCTAACAATAGTACCATCTTTATCTTTTACTGATAAAACCCTATCCAATATGTATTCGTATTCTCCATTTAATTTTTTAAACCGATACTCACTTTTCCATGACTCCTCGTTGTTTGCAACCGCATTATTAGTTTTATTTAATACAGCTTCTAGATCATCCGGATGTACATTTTGAGTCCAACTATTATTCTCTAGTTCCTCATAAACACCTGATTTATGGCCAAACAATTCTGTGAAACTTACACTTGAATAATAGGTTTTATTTACTAAATCGGCCTCCCAAATTACATCAGAAGTAGCTAATGTAGCATATTCATAACGAAGATTACTTTTAATTAGTTCCTGCTCAATTAATTTCTTCTCGGTAATATCATGCATAGATCCTATAATTCTAACAACCTTACCCTTTTCGTCTTTTATGGCAAAACTTCTATCTTGTACAACTGCATAACTACCATCAGCTTTTCTTAATCTATATTCTTCTCTCCAAATATTATTAGAATAACCATGAACATCATATTCGGAGGATAATACTCTGCTTAAATCATCAGGATGAACATTCTGCCTCCAAATATTATTCTCTATGGGCACCATACCTTCCTCAACTTCATGACCAAAGAATAAGGTAAAGTTCTTACTAATATAAATTGTATTATTTATTAAATCGGATTCCCAAACCACGTCCGAACTAGCAAGTGTTGCATTTTCGTAGCGCTCATTACTTTTTTTAAGCGCTTCTTGAATAGCTTTCTTTTCTGTTATATCCTGCATGGCACCTATTAACCTAATTGTATTTCCATGTTCATCTTTAACACCAAAGCCTCTATCTAATACAATTGAATATTCCCCATCACCCTTTTTTAATCTATATTCCGATTCCCATTTATCCATTTTGCCCTCAATAACCACCCGCTCATTTTCTAGAACCATTTCTAGATCTTCGGGATGTAAGTTGTTTCTCCAAATATTATTGGGTCCATACTCAATTCCAGAAGTTGGTAACCCAAATACTTCTGTAAAATTGTTTCCTAAATATAATATGTCATTAATTATATCTGTTTCCCATATTACATCAGATGTAGCTAAAGTTGCATATTCATAGCGTTCATTGCTCTTTTTTAGCTCCTTTTCAATTTTATTTTTTTCAGTTATATCATAAACAAAAGCACAATTAACCTCAAGATTACCAAGCTTAATATAATTGGCATTAATCTCTACATCAATTAAAGTCCCATCTTTTTTTGCTCGCTTTGTTATAAAACGAATAGAACCCTCTTGCTTTAATCTATTCCAGTATGCTTTCCATGAATCATCAGTAAATCCAGTACCAAAGTTATACATGGTTAAACTTTTCATTTCTGTTTCAGTGTAACCATATAAATCTCTAAATGCTTTATTGTGGGTGTATAACGTTCCATCTTCTTTTGAAAAAACGATTGCGGTATTTACATTACTAAAAGTAAAATCAACAATCTTTAGTTGTTCATCTATTTTTTTCTTTTCGGTTATATCAATAAATGAGGTTACACTTATTTCTCTATCACCATAATTAATAATGTTAGTCCGCATTTCTGCATCGATAATAGTATGATCCTTTTTGCGAAGTTTTGTTAAATTAGGAGTTGAGTGTTCAGATTTTAGCACTTCCCATCGCAACTTCCAAGTAGCAGGGGTGTGCTTAAGGGAGATATCATAAATATACAAATTCCTGAACTCTTCTTCATTATACCCCAATGTATGGCAAGCTTCTTCATTAAAATCAAATATTTTTCCATCTATTTCAGTAAAGTACATGGGTATTTTTGCGTTTCTAAAAGCAAAGTCAACTAGTTTTAATTTGTTATCTACTTTACCCTTTTCTGTTACATCAAAAAATGACATTATGCATAGTTCATTCTGTTCATATTTTATAACATTTGCCCTAAATTCAATATCTATGATAGTTTTATCTCTTTTGTAAAGTTTAGTATTCCCTTGTACATCGATACCTATCTTTAATTCCTCCCATCTATCTTTCCAAGATTCTTTGTTATGCCTCAAGGATAGGTCGAATACAGTTAAATTAATAAATTCTTCTTCGCTATAGCCCAATGTGGTATAGGCTACTTCATTAAAATCATAAATACTACCATCTGCACGTAATATATATATTGGCAATTTGGCTTTTCTAAAAGCATAATCTACCAAACTTAATTTTTCATCTAACTTTTTTTTCTCCGTGATATCATTAATAAATCCACAAGCCAATTCAAGTTCTCCAAATTTTATAAAATTAATTTTAGACTCTGTTTCAATTAATGTTCCATCTTTTTTAATTTTATTACCATAAACAGTAATTCCGCCTGTCATTTTTTTCAAATCCTCCCATCTATCAGCCCAATTTACTTTTTTATACTTAGGGTCAACATCATTAATTTTCAAGTGGCTATATTCTTCCTTAGAATAACCCAACATTTTGCAAGTAGCATCATTAAAATCATAAAATGACCCATCTTGTTTTACAAGATTTATTGCTGTTGTTGCGTTTCTAAAGGTAAAATCTACTAACTCTAATCTTTCAGAAATAAGCTTCTTTTCGGTTATATCTTGTAAGTAGGTACAAACAGTAATTCTATCTCCACCACTACCCACCTCAGGTCTACCATAACCTTTTACCCATCTTGTTTTTCCATCCTCTATAATCCTATACTCAATTTCCCAAACATTTAGTTTAAAAACATTTCTTATAGAATCCAACAATTGTTGTTTGTCTTCTGGGTGTACCCTAATAAACAACAAGCTATTATCGGCGTTAACAGCTTCTCTATTAAAGCCAGGAAAGAAACTATACATTTCTTCATTAACGAATCCAAATTCAAACCTTCCGTCGGGATATAAAAATATTTCAAAAACAACCAAAGGAAGATTATCAGTAAACCGTTTTAAATCATCACCGTTTGCATCTTTAGGTACTTCCTGCAAAGGAAGCTCATCAAAACCCCAATCATTTTCAACGGGATTATTAGCATTTAAGGAATATAATGGCTTCCAATAAATAAATATCTTCTCTTTGTTTATACAATGAGCGGTAAGTAAAAATTGGTATGACTTTATAATAATACTAATTTCAATAGGAATTTTTAATCTTATTGCATCATCTATCAATGTGTGAAGGAGTAACTTGGTTTGAGGCGTATCAATATTAAAAATATTATCTCCATTACTGAACATAAAGTTCTCTAGTTTTCTTGTAGAAGAAACGGAGTTTGATAGAATAATACCTTCAGTGTTAATTTCTGTAAATATTAATTTTCTCATTGTTTAAAGGTAAAGGGAAGTGAAATATTTTATCAAATTAACAACTTAAATTGTAATTAAGACAATAATTGACTAATAGAATAAAATAAAAATTTAGTTGACTAGTTAAGGTGCAAAAAAAGCTGTAGACAGATTAATTAACTTTTATAGGTTTTAAAACTAGTTGACAGTTACAATGAAGCGAAAGTATTTCAACAAATAAACAATAGTTTTTAATGAATTCAACACTCATTGCATTTATTAAATGTACTTACTTTATGTTCTTGATGGTAAAAAACTAGGAATGCAATCTTCTTTATACAGTGAGTAGTAAAAAACAAAAAAAACGTACAGGAATTAATTAGGGGTAATATGTTTCTTGGTAAAATAACAAAACTTGTCATTTGCTAGGTATAGCCAGACACGCGCAATATCTAGCGAGACACACGCTAGATATAGCCGCTCTTCCGCAATACCTAGCGAGACACGTGCTAGATATAGCCGGACACGCGCAATATCTAGCGAAACACGTGTTGTATACAGCGAAACACCTACTGTATATAGCGAATGCCAAATAATGTTTAGAATATAAACAGTCTTATGGAAATTTATATGCGGTTACAACTTAGATACGCCTATTTTTAATGTATCTAATATGAATGCTTTAGTTAATAGGCATGTGGCTTTACCAAAAGAAACCCATGAATTATTTGTAATAAAACCACCTGAGTAATAACAGATGCTCGTATATAGGCAAATAAGGAGCAAATTGAAATACAAAGAGACCTAAAAAGTTATGACAGGAGAAGCAAAAAGATTTTGATTTGATTGCTCTGATTGTTCAATAGTGGCGTAATCTGAGAGTATTAATGCCTTGTTTCGTTTAACACATACATCGTGTTCAAAATGAATAGAGGGTTTTCCATCGCGTGTACGAACTGTCCAGCCATCTTTATCCGTATAAACGTCTTTTTTTCCAAGGTTAATCATCGGTTCAATGGCTAGTACTAAGTTTTCCTTTAGCCTCATACCATTACCTCGTCTTCCAAAATTTGGTACTTGTGGGTCTTCATGTAAGTTTCTACCAAGACCATGACCAACTAAATCTCTAACTACCCCATAATTGTGTTTGTGTTCGGTATGCTGTTGTATGGCAAAAGCTATATCACCAATTCTATTATTTACAATAGCCTGTTTTATACCTAGATACAAACTTTCTTTTGTAACTTTTATCAATTGTTTATTTTCTACAGAAGTATCTCCCAATACAAATGTATACGCATGATCACCATGCCAACCATGTAGAATAACGCCAATATCTATACTCACAATATCACCATCTTTTAAAGGAATATTATTTGGAAACCCATGTACAACTACATCGTTTACACTTGCACAAATATTATGAGGATAGCCGTTATAGTTTAAAAAGGAAGGAATAGCCTTATGGTCTTTAATGAAAGTTGCACAAAGAGTATCAATTTCAAGAGTAGTCATTCCTGCTTTTAACACTTTTGCAACCTCAGTAAGGGTCTTACTAACTAAAAGTGCGGCCTCTTTCATTTGTGCAACCTCTTGTTCGGTTTTATAATACACTACATTCTTGCTAAAGCTCATTCACTAAAATATTTTATAAAATAAAAAACCTGTCAGTAAAACTAACAGGTTTATATAAAAAGATAAAGAGAAAAATTAAATGGTAGTAGTAGTATTAATTGCTGTTTGCTGACGACCTTGTACACGACCACTAGACATTAAACCATCGTATTGACGCATTAATAAATAGGTCTCAATTTGTTGTAAGGTATCTAAAACAACACCAACCATAATTAACAAACTTGTACCACCAAAGAAAGTACTGAATGATTGAGTAACCCCTAATCTTTGTGCAAACCCTGGCATGATACCCACCACAGCTAAAAACACAGCACCTGGCAAGGTAATTCTATCCATAATAGCACCAATATAATCGGCTGTAGGTTCTCCTGGTTTAACACCCGGAACAAAACCATTATTACGTTTTAGATCTTCAGCTATTTGTTTTGGATTAAATATTAAAGCAGTATATAAAAAGGTAAACCCAATTACCATTACTGCATAAATAATCATATACCAAACATTACTATGGTCGCTAAAGATTCTAACAAATCCTTTTGCTGAATCAAGATTTGTGAAAGAAACTAAGGTTGGTAAGAACATGATTGCTTGGGCGAATATAATGGGCATTACACCTGCACTGTTAACTTTAACAGGTAAAAACTGCCTTGCACCACCAAATTGCTTAGACCCTATAATTTGTTTGGCATAATTTACAGGAATTTTACGTACACCCTGTACAAGTATTATCAAACCCATGATAATAGTAACCAATGCAGCTATCTCAATAAGGAAAATAAGCAATCCACCTCCGCCTTTTTCGCTTTTTGCAGTAAATTCTTGCACAAGGGATTGTGGTAAACGAGCTAAGATACCCACCATGATTATGATAGAAGTACCATTTCCCAAACCTTTATCTTGAATCTTTTCACCCAACCACATTACAAATAAAGTACCAGCAGATAAAGTGATAATAGTAGAGAAAGCAAAAAATGGTTGATAAGCAGGAATTAAAGCTTCAGCATAGCCCGGACTTTTTAAATAGGCAATGTAAGCACCCGCTTGAAACATGGTTACAACTATGGTTAAGTAACGTGTCCATTGGTTAATTTTATTACGACCACTCTCACCTTCCTTTTGAACTTTTTGTAGTTGTGGAATCAAGATAGTCATTAACTGCATGAAGATAGATGCAGATATGTAAGGCATGATGCCTAACGCCAAAATAGAAGCTTGAGAAAAAGCTCCACCTGCAAAAGTGTCGAACAAGCCCAACAACCCATTTTTAGAATTACCAGCTTTTGCAGCTTCTAATAAATTAGGATTAATGCCTGGCAATGTAATTTGTGTACCTAATCTGTAGGTTAATACAAGGGCAAGAGTTACAATAACTTTATTACGTAACTCTTCAATCTCCCAAATATTCTTGAATGTATCAATAAATTTTTTCACTTAAATTTCTTGAGTTTAATGAATTTTCTAAGCTTAACATAAAGCCCGTTTCATATTAAAACGAGTGCAAAGTAAGTAAAATCACTTTACAATCTCAACAGTTCCTCCTAATGACTCAATTAATTCTTTAGCTTTAACACTTAAAGCATTCACTTTGAAAGCTAATTTAGCCTTTAATTCTCCAGTAGCTAATACCTTTACTTTATCAGTTTTAGAAATTAACCCATTTGAATAAAGACTATCTACAGAAAATTCTGAAAAAGCATACTTTTCGTTTAGTTGATCTATTTGACCTAAGTTAAACACTGTATATTCTATACGATCTGGGTTTTTGAAGCCACGTTTTGGAACACGACGTTGAATAGGCATCTGACCACCTTCATGTGCATTCTTACGTTGATAACCAGCTCTTTGTTGACTACCTTTATTTCCTTTAGTTGAAGTACCACCTTTACCACTCGCTTCACCGCGACCTAATCTCTTTTCTTTGTGTGTAGAACCTTCAGCAGGTTTTAGTGTATGTAATTTCATTTTATTGATTTAAACTTACGGGGAATCTCCCCTCGCTTTAGTAAATAAATATTATTCTATTTCCTCTATTAATTTAGTATCCGTAATAGATTTAGTTATACTAGTTTACTCTACTTCCGTTGAACCAACTTCTTCAAAGAATTCTGGAGTTGCAACAGTCTTTACAGTTTCAATTGATTGGACATCTAAACCAGTTTCAACAACCTCATTAACGGTAACTAGGTGATTTACTTTTTTAATCATACCTAATATTTGAGGAGTTGCTTCCAATTCTTTTTCAGCATTCAATTTCCTTAACCCTAACGCAATCAAAGTCCTCTTTTGACGCTCTGGTCTATCTATACCACTTTTTACTTGTGTTACTTTAATTTTCATAACCTGTTATTTTGTCAATGATTAATATAAAAACTAACCGTTGAAAACCTTACTTAATTTAATACTACGAGTCTTTGAAATTTCTACCGGTTCACGTAATAAAGACAAAGCTTTAATAGTTGCTTTTACCACATTATGAGGATTAGCAGAACCCAAATTCTTAGCAAGCACATCGGTAATACCCGCGCTTTCTAATACAGCACGCATGCTTCCACCCGCAATAACGCCAGCACCATGTGCTGCAGGCTTAATAAGCACTTTTGCTGCACCAGCTTTTGCTAATTGATCATGTGGTATCGTACCATGATGAATAGGTACTTTAACCAAATTCTTTTTAGCATCTTCAATCCCTTTAACAATAGCTTCTTGAACTTCTTTTGCTTTTCCTAATCCTTGACCTACTACACCATTTTCATTACCAACCACAACTAAGGCTGAAAAACTAAAAGTACGTCCACCTTTCGTTGTCTTAACAACACGATTAATAGCAACCACTTTATCCTTCAACTCAACATCGCCGCCTGCTTTTACTTTTGTATCAATTGGTTTAGACATTATCTAAATATTATTTTTGTGAGTATAATTAAAACTGTAATCCACCTTCTCTTGCACCGTCTGCCACTGCTTTAATACGACCATGATAAAGATTACCACCTCTATCAAAAACGCAGGTAGCTAAACCTAAATCTTTTGCTTTTAAAGCAATTGATGCACCAACTAACTTAGATTTTTCAATCTTAGGTACTTTTTGAGCAACAATATCTTTTTCTCTTGAGGAAGAAGCGGCTAAAGTAACCGAGTTTTCATCATCAATTAATTGAGCATATATTTCAGCATTACTCCTAAATACAGAAAGACGAGGTTTAGTGGCTGTACCAAATACTTTCTTACGAATACGAAACCTTATTTTTTGTCTTTGAACTAATTTGCTATTCATTTTATTCTATTTTAAAGCCCGGTAATCCGGTATTTACTTAATAACTTATTTACCAGCTGCTTTACCTGCTTTTCTTCTTAATACTTCACCTACATATTTAACACCCTTACCCTTATATGGCTCTGGCTTACGTAAGCTTCTTAATTTAGCTGCAACTTGACCAATTAATTGTTTGTCTATACCTTCTAAAGTGATTATAGGATTTTTACCTTTTTCTGTTAAGGTAGTTACCTTTAATTCTTTAGGAATTTCAAAAATTATATTGTGTGAATATCCTAATGCTAAATCTATGGTATTACCAATATTTGAGGCTTTATAACCTACACCCACTAATTCAAGATCTCTTTTGTAACCAGTGGTTACACCTGTAACTAAATTATTAACCAAAGCTCTATACAAACCATGCATCGCCCTGTGTCTAATTTGATCGGTAGGACGCTTAATAATTAATTCATTATTTACAACTTCTGCAGTTATATCACGATCAATTGCTTGCTTTAATTCACCTTTAGGTCCTTTAACAGAAACAACATTATCCTTACCTACTGCTATAGTAACACCTGCAGGAATAACAACAGGCTTCTTTCCAATACGAGACATAGTCGATTAATTTATTTGTGTTAGTTAAAATGTTCGTTTTCAGCCCCGACTAAAAGGCTTAAATTATCGAACGATAATTATATTTAGCTAATGTAGCAAAGTACTTCTCCACCAACATTTTGAGCTTTAGCTTGCTTGTCGGTTAAGATTCCTTTTGATGTACTAATAATAGCTACACCTAGACCATTGATTACTCTTTTAATTTCTGCAGGTTTAGCATACTGACGTAGACCTGGACGGCTTACTCTTTCCAAAGTTCTAATTGCCGGTTGCTTACTAGCAGCATCATATTTTAAAGCTATTTTAATAAGACCTTGCTTATTATCATCTTCAAATTTGTACTTTAAAATATATCCTTGATCATACAAAATTTCAGTAATACGTTTTTTCAAATTAGAAGCAGGAATCTCAACAATCCTATGTCCTGCCATCTGTGCATTACGAACCCTTGTTAAAAAATCTGCGATAGGATCAGTTACCATTTTTATTTAGATTATACTATTGTAAATTAATTTTCCTCTTTAAACTAAGTGAAATTTACCAACTCGCCTTTTTCACTCCAGGTATTTTACCGTTAAGTGCCATATCACGGAAGATTACACGCGAAATACCAAAATATCTCATGTATCCTTTAGGTCTTCCAGTTAATTGGCAACGATTTTTTAATCTAACTGGTGAAGAATTTTTTGGAAGTAAATCAAGCCCAGCATAATCGCCTGCAGCTTTAAGTTGCTCTCTCTTTTTAGAAAACTTTGCAACCATCTTTTCACGCTTCCTTTGTCTAGCCTTAATTGACTCTTTTGCCATAATATATTTTATTAAATATTATCTTTTTTGATATTCTTGAAAGGCATACCCAATTCTTTTAATAACTCGTAAGCTTCTTCGTTAGTTGTAGCAGTAGTTACAAAAGTCATATCCAATCCAGTAATTTTATTAACTTTATCAATGTCTATCTCTGGAAAGATGATTTGTTCAGTAATACCTAAAGTATAATTACCTCTACCATCAAAAGCTTTGTCACTAACACCTTTAAAATCACGCACACGAGGTAAAGCAACAGATACTAATCTATCCAAAAACTCATACATCTTTTCTCCACGTAAAGTAACTCTTGTCCCAATAGGCATCCCTTTACGTAATTTAAAATTAGAAATATCTTTTTTAGAAAAAGTAGCTACAGCTTTTTGACCAGTAATAGTTGTTAGTTCCTCAACAGAGATATCAACTAATTTCTTGTCAGTAACTGCTCCGTTAACACCACGATTAATACAAATCTTTTCTAACTTAGGCGCTTGCATTACACTCTTGTAATCAAACTTTTTCATTAAAGCAGGAATAACATCCTTAGAATATTTATCTGCTAACCTCGGAGTATATTTTGTTGTGCTCATTATTTAATTACCTCCCCTGATTTTTTTGATATACGTAAAAGTTTACCTTCAGTTCTTTCGCGCTTTACTTTGGTATGAGTTTTTAATTTCTCATCCCACAACATAACATTAGATATGTTAATAGCAGCTTCTTGTTTTTCAATTCCACCCTTTGTATTCTGAGCTGTAGGCTTAATATGCTTGGTAGCCAATGCAACACCTTCAACAATAACTTTACCTTTTTCTACATCTACAGCTAATACTGTACGAGGCTTTTTTAAATCTTTATCATCACCAGCAATAACTACAACACTATCGCCCTTCTTGATGTTAAACTTAGGTTTGAATCTAGTACTCATTTTATTCTCTTTTTACTTAGCCTAATCGATCTACAATTAGATTTTGTAATTTATTAATTTGTTTAAAGCACTTCAGGAGCTAAAGAAATAATTTTCATGTATCCTTTATCACGAAGCTCTCTTGCCACTGGTCCAAAAATACGTGTACACCTAGGATCATCAGCGTTGTTTAATAGAACAACTGCATTATCATCAAAACGTATGTAAGAACCGTCTTTTCTACGTAATTTATTTTTAGTACGTACAATAACTGCTTTGGAAACTGTACCTTTTTTGATACCACCCGCAGGTATTGCATCCTTTACAGTAACAACAATCTTATCACCAATCTTTGCATAATCCTGACCACTGTTACCAAGAACTTTTATACAAAGTACTTCCTTAGCACCACTGTTATCCGCAACATTCAATCTACTTTCTTGCTGAATCATTTTTTTATTCTTTAGTCCTGACTTTAGGTCAAGAAATTGAAACAATTAATATTAAATACAGAACTCTGTAATAATTATTTCGCTTTTTCAATCACTTCAACTAATCTCCAACGCTTAGTTTTACTAAGAGGTCTAGTTTCCATAATTTTTACAACATCACCAATTGTACACTCATCCTTTTCATCGTGAGCATGAAACTTAGTGGTTTTCTTTACGAATTTACCATAGATAGGGTGTTTTACTTTTCTTTCTACAGCAACCGTAATAGTTTTATTCATTTTATTACTAGTAACTGTACCAACCCTTGTTTTACGCAAATTTCTTTCAATAACTACTTCCATCTTTTATGGTTTATAAAGCCAAAGCTCTTTTTTGTAATTCCGTTTTTAAACGGGCAATATCTTTTCTTATACTGCGAATACTCATTGGATTCTCAATTGGAGAAATTGCATGAGCAAACTCAAGTTTTCTTAAACGCATAGTGTCTTCTTGAATACGAGCTTTTAAATCTCCTTCAGATAAACTTTGCAATTCTTTATTAAATTCTACTTTCTTAATCATTTTTTTATATTTGAATGTTTCAAATACTTATTTTATTCTATACTTGTAAATCTCTTCTTACAATAAACTTAGTTGCAATAGGTAACTTTTGTGAGGCCAACAACATAGCATTCTTAGCAGTTTCTTCACTTACACCATCACACTCAAAAATTATACGACCTGGTTCAACAACAGCAGCCCAGAATTCAGGGTTACCCTTACCTTTACCCATACGTACTTCAGCAGGCTTTCTAGTAATAATTTTATCTGGAAAAATTCTGATCCAAACATTACCTTCTCTTTTCATTGCCCTGGTCATAGACTGTCTTGCAGCTTCTAACTGACGGTTAGTCAACCATATCGGTTCCAATGCTTTTAAAGCATAAGACCCAAATGCAATATAAGAACCACGCTTTGCAACTTCACGAATACGTCCTTTCTGCTGTTTTCTATGTTTACTTCTCTTAGGTTGTAACATTTCTTATAAATTTTACCTCAATATGGGTATTCCCAACAATTTATTAATTAATTCCTTCTTTGTGATGGATTATTGCCACCACTTCTTCTATCACCACCACCGCCTTGGCGATCATCTCTTCTATCAGAGAATTGTCTTCTATCTCCTCCTCCTCTTCTGTCATCGCCGCCTCTTCTTTCATCTCCACCTCTTCTGTCACTTCTTTCGCTCATATCATTCTTACCACCAACAAAGTTTGGATTCAATTCACGTTTTCCTAACACTTCACCCTTACAAATCCATACTTTAATACCAATTTTACCGTATACTGTTTGAGCAAATACACTAGCATAATCAATATCCATACGGAAAGTATGCAATGGAGTACGACCTTGTTTAATTTCTTCTGAACGGGCAATTTCAGCACCACCCAAACGTCCGCTTACACGAACTTTAATCCCTTCTGCACCCATTCTTAAGGTAGATGCGATAGCCATTTTGATAGCCCTTTTGAAATTTATACGGTTTTCAATTTGTCTAGCAATTGTATCTCCTACTATTGTAGCATCTAATTCAGGTCTACGAATTTCTAATATATTGATTTGAACATCATCTTTTTTAGTTAATTTCTTCAACTCCTCCTTTATTCTATCAACTTCCCCTCCACCTTTACCGATGATGATACCTGGCTTACTTGTATGAATAGTAACGATTAATTTACCAAGTGTACGCTCTATTACGATTCTTGCGATACCACCTTTGCTGATACGTGCAGTAAGATAAGTTCTTATCTTATCATCTTCAATTAGCTTTCCTGCGTAATCATTTTTGCTGGCATACCAATTACTTTCCCATCCACGGATGATACCTAATCTATTGCCAATCGGATTTGCTTTCTGACCCATACTATGGTTGAATTATTTTTTTGAATCTACAATTATTGTTACATGATTACTGCGCTTGCGTACAGTATAACCTCTACCTTGTGGTGCAGGAAGCAATCTTTTAAGAACAGATCCTCCATCTACAAAAATAGTTTTCACAATCAGATTATTATCTGCAGCACTTAAACCATCATTCTTTTGTTCCCAATTACTGATAGCACTCTTTAGCAACTTTGCTAAAGGAGTTGAGTTATGCTGAGGATGAAATTCTAAAATAGATAATGCTTTTTCTACTTCCATTCCACGAACCACATCAGCTAACAAACGCATTTTACGCGGGCCAGTGGGGTAGTCTTTTAATTTAGCTAGTGCTTCCATTTTACTCTATTTCTTCTTTTATACAACTATTTAAATTAGTTGCAGAAATTTATTGTTTTATTTTTTTGTTCCTGCGTGTCCTCTAAAGTTTCTTGTTGGTGCAAACTCACCTAGTTTGTGTCCAACCATAAATTCAGTAACATAAACAGGAATAAACTTATTTCCATTGTGCACTGCAAAAGTGTGTCCTACAAAGTCTGGAGTAATGGTACTTCTTCTACTCCAAGTTTTAATAACACCCTTTTTACCTTTGCCATCATTTATGTTTAGAACCTTTACTTCAAGGTTAGCATCAACATAAGGACCTTTTTTTATCGAACGACCCATATTAAAGTTTTAAATTACTTAGAAAGTTTTTTACCGTCTCTGCGTTGAATAATCAATTTATCACTTCCTTTTCCTCTAGTTCTTGTCTTTTCTCCCTTAGCATATTTACCTGATCTGCTTCTTGGGTGACCACCTGAAGATCTACCTTCACCTCCACCCATTGGGTGATCTACTGGGTTCATGGCTACACCTCTTGTTCTTGGTGTTCTACCTTTCCAACGATTAACACCAGCTTTACCAGCTTGCTCTAAACTATGATCGCTATTTGAAACGACACCTACAGTAGCAAAACAGTTAATTAATAATTTACGCAATTCACCACTTGGCATTTTAATAACTGCATATTTTTCTTCCTTATTTGCTAACTGAGCAGAAGTACCTGCACTTCTTACCAATTTGCCACCTTGACCAGGTTGTAACTCAATGTTATGAATCATAGTACCTAATGGTATATTCTTCATTTGCAAAGCATTACCAATTTCTGGGGGTGCTTGTATACCCGAAATAACTTTTGCACCTACTTGTAAACCTTGTGGAGCAATAATATATTTCTTTTCTCCATCAGCATATTGTACTAATGCAATAAAAGCTGTACGGTTAGGATCATATTCAATAGAAAGAACTGTTGCCTCAATATCAAACTTATTTCGTTTGAAATCTATTATACGGTATTGCTTTTTATGACCACCGCCAATATATCTCATTGAACGACGACCTTGTGCATTACGACCACCTGTTCTTTTAATAGGCTCTAACAAACTCTTTTCAGGGTCGTTAGTCGTAATCTCAGCATAAGCGTTTCCAATTCTCCAACGGGTACCCGCGGTCATTGGTTTATATTTCTTTAATGCCATTTTTTTAAATTTATCGAATTTATCAGCTTCGTTACTATACTAAATTAAATACCAGAATATAAATCAATAGAATCTCCTTCGGCAATGGTTACAAAAGCCTTCTTGTACGAAGGTCTGATACCATAGGAAACCGAACGGTTTCTTGAACCCCTTGATTTGTGTTTGCCAGGTGCAACCGCAGTGTTTACAGTTAGCACATTAACACCATAAAAGGTTTCAACTGCTTTTTTAATTTCCAATTTGTTAGCTTTCTTGTCCACCTTAAAAGCATACGTACGTAGCTTTTCTTGTTGAATAGTAGCTTTCTCAGTCAAAATCGGTTTAATCAATATATCAGTAAATTTCATCTTGCTTCTTTTAAAAAGTTATTTATGCTTCTGCAACAATTTCTTGGTCATTAAAAATGTTAACTGCATCTTCAGTAAATACCAATACATCTGCATGCATTATTTCGTAAGTGTTTACATCAGCCAATACCGTAGTAGTAATATTTGGAAGATTTCTTGTGCTTAAATATAAATTATCATTGTATTCACTTAAAACTACAATGGTCTTCTTATCCGCAACATTCAAGCTAGTTAAAATATCCATAGCTTGCTTAGTTTTTGGTGCGTCAAATTCAATATTCTCAACCACCACTATTCCGGCATCTTTTGCTTTATAACTTAATGCAGATATTTTAGCTAAGTCTTTTTCTTTCCTGTTCAACTTAATATCATACTTGTGGGGTTTTGGTCCAAATATGGTACCACCACCTTTATACAAAGGATTACGTAAATTACCCTTACGAGCACCACCGCCACCTTTTTGCTTGGTAAGCTTTCTACTAGCACCTTGTACTTCAGCCCTTGTTTTTACTTTGTGCGTACCTGAACGACGAGCAGCTAAATATTGTTTTACAGCTAAATAAATAACATGGTCATTAGGCTCAATACCAAATATATCTTGTGGTAACTCAACCGACCTACCTGTTTTTTTACCTTCTATATTTAAAACGTCAACTTGCATTGTACTAAAATTAAAAATGATTACTTCTGAATTAAAACGATTGAACCATTGTGACCAGGTACTGATCCACTGATTAATATGTAATTCTTTTCAGGGAAAATCTTTACTACCTTCAATCCTTTCATTTTAACCCTGTCACCCCCCATACGGCCAGCCATTCTTAAACCCTTAAATACACGTGAAGGATAAGAAGACCCGCCCAATGAACCTGGTGCTCTTGAACGGTCATGTTGACCGTGTGTTGCTTCACCTACACCAGAGAAGCCGTGACGCTTAACAACCCCTTGAAAACCTTTACCTTTGGTAGTACCGATAATTTCTACAGTATCACCCTCAGAGAATATATCAAGAGATATTTCTTCGCCAACTTCTTTCTTTATGGAATAATTGCGGAATTCTTTTACAAATCTTTTAGGAGCAGTATTTGCTTTTGCGTAGTGGTTAAGTTCGGCTTTGGTAGTGTGTTTTTCTTTCTTATCACCAACGCCTAACTGTAAGGCAGTATACCCATCAGTTTCTTGCGTTTTTACTTGAGTAACCGTATTTGGTTCAGCCTCAATAATCGTACAAGCTGTTTGCTTGCCATCGGCAGCAAAAATACTTGTCATTCCAATTTTTTTACCAATAATACCTTTCATCGTGTTTGCGGTTGCGCCCCGCGGAAGGTGTAAGGACATTTCAACGGTAAAATTGAAAGTCAATCCTTTGTTTGCTACCGACCTTTTCCTTTGTTTTCTATTTAATAGAAGAGGAAGTACCGGGAGTAAACAAACCTCGAAGGGCCTGTTTATATGTCACCCTTAATTATTGCTAACTAAGGAATTTTTTTTCTCAGCGCTCTTTTCTCTGTTTTGTCAGATTGAGAGATGATATAATGTAAGAACTTTTTATTGTGTTTACCTACGTAAACTGTTATGCTTTTATCTCTACTTCTACACCTGATGGTAAATCTAATTTACCAAGGGCGTCTACTGTTTTTGAAGAAGAAGTATAGATGTCTAATAAACGCTTGTGTGTAGCCAATTGAAATTGCTCACGGCTCTTTTTGTTTACGTGTGGTGAACGTAGTACAGTAAATATCCTCTTATGAGTAGGTAAAGGAATAGGCCCTGTAACTACAGCTCCTGTGCTACGAACGGTTTTAACGATTTTCTCAGCAGACTTATCTACCAAGTTGTGATCGTATGATTGTAATTTAATTCTAATTCTTTGTGACATATCCTTTATCCCTTTTTCAATTGGGAGTGCAAATGTAGGGGGATAATTTGAAATAGCAAACAGTTTTTAAAAATATTTTTTTATTTGCCTCAAAAAAAGGAAATAACCCTCAACTATTGCTAAAATAGTTCATATTTGAAGTAAATTCTTACCTCTTGATGGCTACACTATTTAAATACGCTTTGCTTTTAAATTTCTTTATTATAATAAGCAGCAATACTACTGCTCAAAACAATAACACCCCTAAAAACCTTGGTATTGTACTATGTGGAGCAGAATTTGGTGAAACCCAACTACCGGGTACTTATAATAAAGACTATACCTACCCTACCTACCAAGAAGTTAAATATTTTGCATCAAAGGGGTTTAGTACCATCACCCTCCCTTTTAAATGGGAAAGAGTACAACGTAAGGTTGGTGGTTCCTTAGACTCTATTGAATTATTAAGAATGATACAGTTTATTGCCCTCTGCGATTCAGCTAAAATAAAAGTAATCCTTACCCTACAAAACTTTGCCGTTTATAATACTTCTAATGAAGTGTGTACCTTGGGTAGCCGCAATTTAAAGAATGATGACTACAAAGATTTCTGGAAAAAAATGGCCGCTGCGCTTAACAGTTGTCCTAATATTTATGGATTCGATATTATGAATGAACCTCGTGGCGTATTTGGAAATACGTGGAAGAAGGCCGCACAAGCTGCTATTGATGGTATTAGGGAGGTTAATACCAATACCTATATAATAGTGGATGGCGAAAACAGCTCGTTTTCTATGGATTGGGCTTATGATAATAATAAACTTAGAAAACTTAACGACCCTTCGGATAAATTGATTTATGATGCACATTGCTATTTTGATTTTAACCATTCTGGTAGATACAACAACTACCAAGATGATAATATGACCGTTGATATTGGCGTAAAACGGGTTATGCCATTTGTAAAATGGTTAAAGAAACACCATAAAAAAGGTATGATTGGCGAGTTTGGCGTACCGAGTGATAGTAAGTGGCTACAATCATTAGACAACTTTCTTTCCTTTGTTAAAGAAAACAACCTGCAAGCAAACTATTGGGCGGCTGGCCCATGGTGGAACAATTATCCCCTATCGGTTGAACCTGAAAACGGTAAAGACAAACCACAAATGAAAGTTTTAGAAAAATACTTGAAGGAGTGAGTTGTTAGTGATTAATAATTAAAAATTGATACTTCTGCCCTTGTTAATTGTAAAACTCATCGCTCATAACAAATCCTAAAACCTTATCGCAACAACTCAAACAAATCACTAAACAATAACCACTAACCATTAAATTAAACTTTCTCCTTTTTTATTTATCCTTGTAAATTAATAATAGAAGATTACGCTTAAACATGAAAAGAACTTACTGTTGCCTGTTGTTATTGGCGGGCTTATTTGCTGCCACGCACGCATTTACTCAACCACGAATCGTTACCAACTTATCTGGCACGGGTTGGAAGCTTTGGAAAGATGCCGATACTACCTGGAAGAATGATGAGGTGTTTCTGCCTCCTGTAAACATTGCTTCCCTGCCTATCCACCCTCCTACTGGTGGTTGGGAGGCATTAAACAGTGCAGATGCACTGCCTGTGCAAGTTCCTGGAACGGCAGAGGAATATTTGCAAAAGATTGCTGGTCCCGATGGCGATATTAAAGGGGTTAGTTGGTGGTATCGTTCCCTAACTATACCAAAATCTTCATTCAAAAATAAATTATTACTTCGTTTTGAATCGGCTAGGTATCGTTCGGAAGTTTTTATTAATCACCAATTAGTAGGCTACGATTTAGTGGGTAACACCCCCTTTGAAGTAGATATTACCAACGCCGCCAAGCCCGGCGAAACCGTACAAGTAGCGGTAAGAATTACGGATCCGGGTGGCAATTTTGATTGGACAGACGGCGATAACATTAAATGGGGTAAGGTGCAGGTAACGGGAAGTCATGGTTTTGGAGGTATAACGGGCAGGGTGCAGCTAATTAGTTGCAGTCCAGTTTATGTGAATGACATCTATATGCAAAACACGCCTCAATACCATACCGTAAACGCCATTATCAGCATCAATAATTCTTCCTCAAAAACTATTACCCAAAATGTGGTGGTTAAAGTAGCGGAGAAAACCAATCCTTCCTCCATTGTATTTACTAAAGAACTCAAGAATATTACCCTACTCAAAGGAGCCAATACAGTAACCATAAAAATAGATGCTCCCACTGCAAAACTGTGGGATGTGGATAATCCTAACCTATACACCGCAACGGTTAGCATTAAAGAAAAAGAACAAACGATTGATAACGACGAGCAAACTTTTGGATTTAGATGGTTTGAGTTGGCCGGTATTGGCAAGGATGCCTTGTACAGATTAAATGGTAAAAGATTAGTTTTAAGAACCTCAATCAGTTGGGGCTTTTGGCCAGTTAATGGCATTTATCCAACGCCCGAGTTGGCAGAAAAACAAATAAAGTTGGCTAAATCCTTAGGATTAAACATGCTTAATTTTCATCGTTGCATTGGTCAGCCAATAGTGATGGAACTAGCCGATAAACTAGGTTTATTGTATTACGAAGAGCCCGGTAATTACCAAGCAGGTAATAAAGATGCCTTTTCTAGGGCTTGCTTAAAAGAGAAATTGTGTAGAATGGTTAAGCGCGATAGAAGCCACCCCTGTATGATTATTTATAACATGCAAAATGAAATGCGCGATGTGGATAGCACCATGTTTCTATCCCACAGGAGCGATATGAGGGCGGCACACCAAATTGATCCTTCACGTACCATTACCCGCACTTCGGGTTGGGCAATAGGTACAGATGTAGACGACCAAGCCAAACTTCATAGCCGCCCAATGGATACTACACAGTATTTACATGGTTGGTACGATTATCATCGTGCCCCTGGTCCACATACCTGGACGCAGGCTTATTACCAAGATCCTACCCATTATTATGGTTACACCACCAATAAAAAAGAGATTGTTTATTGGGGGGAGGAAGGGGCTTTATCTACCCCATCTAGGTTGCAATTAATTAAGAATGAAATAGAAAAGCAACCCAATATTGGTTGGGATGGTGCCATGTATTTACAAGAATACAAGGACTTTGAGGATTTTATTACCCATAAAAAGTTACAAGCTGCCTTTACTAACGTAGATGCTTTAACCACGGCAATGGGGGCGATATCTTTAGAACACCAAGGCAGAAAGATAGAAAATATACGCATTGGCAACATATCGGACGGGTACGCTATTAATGGGTGGGAATCAGAAATTATAGAAAACCATTCGGGCATAGTAGATTGTTACCGCAACCCCAAGGCCGATGCCTCCATACTTGCTTACTACAACCAACCTTTGTATGTGGCCGTTAAACCCCGTAACCAAGTAATTGATATGCCGGGTAGTGTGTTGGTAGACTTTTACATCATTAACGAAAAAAACATACAAGGTAATCATACCCTTCGTATTACGGTTAAAGATCCGTTGGGAGGCATTGCTTTCACCAAACAAATACCTGTAACCATTAAGGGAGGCGATATATATGGTGAACTAATTGCTAGCGCTTTGCCCATTAACATGAATAACCTACAAGCAGCAGGTACGTACAATATAGAAGCGGTGTTGGTAGATATGAATGGCAAACAAGTAGCAACAGGGCGCGATGAAGTTTTGGGTGTTGATTGGAAGAGTGGCCCCCTACATGGCGAAGGGGCCGTGTGGGATTATGCAAACATTACCAAACAATTTATTAAAGAACAGAAAGGCAAGGAAGTTAAAGATTTTACGGGTGAAGAAAAGAAACTTGATTGGTTGGTGGTGAGCCGCTCCCCTAAAGGTGGCGATATGTGTATTGTGCCTAATGAGCAATTGAGGGATAAAAGCGGACAAACTAAGGGCTTAACTGCAAGCTATTTTGTGGGTCCCGATTTTGACAAGTTAACAGCCCAACAAGTAGATAAAAACGTAAACATGATTTGTTTGTTGGGCGCCACGCCTCACCCTGCAGTACCTGCTACTTTTAACTACAGTATTAAGTGGGAGGGGCAATTAATACCGCCACATACGGGCACCTATCAGTTTAAGATGGAAGTAGGTTATGGTGGAGAAGGCACCTTGGTGATAAATGACAAGAAGTTTAAACTAGACCCTAAAACAAAGCTAATAACGGGAGAGATTAATTTAGAAGAAGGTAAAGCCGTTACCATAATGGCAGCTTTACAACACAAGCGTCACAATGGAATGTGTAGATTATATTGGAGCATTCCTGATCCTAAACCCATAGATGCCCAAGCCATTATAAACAGGGTTAAAAATGAGGGTACTACGCTTATTATCATTGATAATGCAGCATCGTGGATGGATATAATCACCAAGAATACTTCGGTAAAATATACCGATAAGTTTGTGGTGGGTAGCAATTGGCTAGGCGGTGTGTCTTTTGCAAAACAACACCCTCTTTTTAAAGATTTGCCTGTTAACCAAGGTCTTAATTGGCCTTATGAAGCAGTTGTACATAATGGTAATGAGCGTGTAGGACTCCTGATGGAGGGCGAGGAGTTGGTTGCAGGGGCTTACCATTGCTTTCCACAACAATTGGGTACAAGTGTTGGCGTTATTAACTGCGGTAAGGGCAAAATTGTATTCTCTACCTTAGACATCTACAACAACCTTACTTCTGATGAATCTACCGCTGCAGTAGCAAAGAAATTATTGTGTAATTACATAGATTTTGCAGGGAAGTGATGAATGGGTACAGGAATTAGGATACAAGATACAAGTTACAGGATACAGGATACAGGATACAGGATACAGGATATAGGATACAGGTTATAAGTTATAAGTTATAAGTTACCAGTAACCTGCAACCAGTAACCAGAAACCAACAACCAACAACCTGCAACCTGTAACCAGAAACCTGCAATCGGAAACCTGAAACCAACAACCTTTAACCTTTAACCTTTAACCTGCAACTTACAACCTGCAACCCAATCCAGCATTACTCACAAAACACCTTACGCTATCACCTTAGTGATTGTCATGCTTTTAGGACCACGTTCGTGACGGGTGTTTTCGTAATAACACCTTACATAAAAGGTTTTACCCAAATCAGTATCATCAAACAAGATGGTTACAAAGGCGGTAGATACATTTTGCCCATTAGTATAAGGAATATCGGCTGCTGCCAAACCTGCAACCCCTTTGTAAGACTCTATAAATATAGATTGCCCATGCGGCATAGCAGCACTTGTGGGGGTATTAGGGTTGCCAAAACGTAATCTTATTAATTCAAAATCAACACTATCAATTTCTATTACGGGTGCATAATCTACAGCCGGAATAATGCTGCCTGTACCTCTTTTAAAAATTAGTAACATATTTCTATCATCCGTGGTTAATGTGGAATTAGGAATATCTGCATAGATATCGTTTAGGCCATTTCGCAATAAAATTATCTTTGTTACATTCGTTTCAACAATAGTTTTAGTGCGTAAATTAGGGTCAGCATATTTACCCTCATTTGCAATAAATAAGGGTAGTTCATCAGTTACTACCGCTAGTGCAGTGTCATCTATTTTTAGCCTAGTCTTATTGGCAGGTAAAGCCAAATAAGTTACAGCACGCTTGATATAAATACTTTGATCCACTATTTTTTCTGGGAATCTTGATGCATTTGCCATTTTATTATTTTTTTAATTTGATATTTTTTTGCTAATCTACTTTAAAACATGGTTTCGCTCTGTGAGAGGAATGTTTCCCTTCGTGAGGGGAATGTTTCCCTTCGTGAGGGGAAGGCTTCCCTTCGTGAGGGGAATGTTTCCCTTCGTGAGGGGAAGGCTTCCCTTCGTGAGGGGAATGTTTCCCTTCGTG
>Ga0007836_1000027_pt1 | contig 42800 bp, 27 predicted proteins | sample CryBogCBE23Oct07_FD_71205 | JGI IMG/M metagenome (GOLD analysis project Ga0007836, IMG submission 71205) | Freshwater microbial communities from Crystal Bog, Wisconsin, USA - CBE23Oct07 | ecosystem: Environmental > Aquatic > Freshwater > Lake | place: Crystal Bog, Wisconsin, USA | collected...
AGCTTGTCACTTACTCGGGGAGTGGAACGACGAGCTATGGCCCGACAAGTAATGCTCCAGTGAATGCGGGAACCTACGCCGTCACGGCTGTGATCAGCGATTCCAACCGCTTGGGTAGCGCGACCTCTCTTCTTAAGATAGCTCCCTCCGCTACTACGCTGACAATTGCGGGCATTAGTGCCAACTACGATGGAATATCAAAGCCCGTGACGGTGACCACGGTGCCTTCCGGGATACCCACTCTCATCACGTATGCTGGCAGCGGAACGACAAGCTATACCACGACAAGCAACGCTCCAGTGAATGCTGGAACATATGCAGTATCAGCCCAAGTCACGGATCCCAATCGGAGTGGCCTTAAAACATCTATTCTTACGATTGCTCGTGCCAAGCAGACAATCACTTTTGCGCAACCTTCGGCTGTTACTAACGGAGTCTCTCCTTTTACCCTTACAGCCATGTCTTCTTCGGGTCTACCCGTGACATTTTCCTCGGTGTCCACCAACATAGCTATTAATGGCAGCTTGGTGACAGTTCTGGGTACTGGTATTGCCAGTATCACAGCAGCTCAACCCGGCGATTCTAACTGGATCGCTGCTGCGAGCATTACTCAAAGACTGACCGTAAGCGGCCCTGCCGCTACTCAATTGACAGTCTCAAACCAAGTGCCTGGCATCGCCGTAACAGGATCGATTCCCGAAATTGTCTCTCGCCCCGCAGTCTTCCCTCTTCGTTACCCAACCAGTGCAGGATCCGTCGTCGCTTGGGGCAATGGGACTTACGGTCAGACAAACGTCCCCATCGGCCTGACCAATGTGGTGCAGCTTTCCAGTCGTGGAATCCACAATCTAGCTCTACTGGCTAACGGAAGTGTGGTTTCCTGGGGATGGAACGGCTATGGTCAGACTAATGTTCCGGTGGATGCTACCAATGTGGTTAAGGTGGCGGCCGGAATGGGATTCAGCGCTGCGTTATGCTCCGATGGGAGCGTGATCGAGTGGGGTGATGATTCCCTGGGTCAGATCGAGATACCGATTTCAGTGACCAATGCAGTACAGATCGCAGCTGGTTCGTACCACACACTTGCCCTCTTGGCTGATGGAAAGGTGCTTGCCTGGGGCTGGAATGCCTATGGACAGACAGATGTTCCTGCTGACGCTACTAATGTGGTTCAAGTGGCAGGTGGAAGCTTCCATAGTGTGGCCCTTAAGGCTGACGGTACCGTAAAAGCTTGGGGTGACAATACTTACGGTGAAACCAATGTTCCCTCCGGCCTCACCAATGTCGTTCGCATCGTGGCTGGATTGAATCATACTGCAGCCCTCAAATCAGACGGGAGCGTCGTCGTCTGGGGTTGGAATAATGCAGGTCAAACCAATGTCCCTGTCGGGCTCAGTGGCGTTTGCGATATTGCTTCCGGAGGCAATACGGTTTTTGCGCTGACCACCAACGGAACATTGGTTACCTGGGGTGACAATTCCTACGGCCAGCGCAAGCCGCCCACTGGCATCAACAAGGTTTATGAGATGGTCCTTGGGTTGTATCATGCCCTCGGATTGAAGCGCTAATTTAGACCCCGACTTTTCATCAGGATCCTATCCCGGAACATTGCGTGGTTGTATGTTTCTGCGGGTTCCGGATCCGGTGCCCTCCTAGGATGGATTCACTCCAACACTGCCACTCCCCTGCTCTCCTCGTCAAAAGGTTCCTCGTAGCAATCTGTTTCGGGATTCTGCTTTGTTGCGTCTGGGGGATTCCGAGGCTTCACTCCGCGCCGGCCTTCGATCCCTATCATACGTGGGATCAAACCCTGACCCCGCCGTCATCGTCACCATTCCCTGCGATCGAACCCTTCGAGGCAACCTATCGGTTCGGATGGGAGGGGGTCTCCGCAGGAGGAGCAACCGTTTCGGTAAAAATCGGCGACGATGCTGAAGGAAAGCCTAACTTTTCAAGACGTCGGATCAACGCCGACGGGGGGCCTAATGAGTGGGTGCGGAAGCTCTGGAACTACCATGCCGATTATCAAGGAGAGGCCGAGGCGAATGGAGAGGTTCCCTCCTGGTTTCACATGGATGAGTCAGTCTCCCGGGGGATGATGTTCAGTGATGCCGTCTTCACGCCGGGTGCGGTATTCGCCTGCCACCACTTGACGACCGAATCGAAGCCCTGGTTGTACACTCCCCTTCCGGGTGTCCGCGATCTCTTCGCTGCCATGCTCCTCGTACGGAGTCAACCGCTGAGGGATGGGGATCACCTCCGCCTAACCACCTTTCCTGACAGGAATCCCTACTTGGTCGACCTCACTGTGGCGGGGCATGACACCCTTCGGATCATGGGGGAAAAGATCCGGGCCATCCGCTTCACGATCGCGATCCAAACTATCGAGACCATGGGGCCAAACATCGGGCGACTCGCTCCCCATAAGAAGTTCCGCTCCGGCCGCATCTGGATGTCCGATGACGCCTGCAGAATCCCGCTCAAAGCGGAGGTCGATGTCTTCGTCGGTTCGGTCTTCGCGGAGTTGGTGGAGATCAATCCAGTACTTTAATTCGGGAAGCGACTCCCGCAGAGGCGCGGAGGAATACAGCGGGTGAGGGTGATATTTTAACAAGTTTAAAGAGAGTGTTTTAGGAAATCTGACTGAGATAACAGAGTGGATACTGATCACGGATGTTTCATTTGGAAATTTTATTGATCTATAGGTGACACAAACCTACAAGTGGTTACTGAGAGACAAATTCGTACCCCCATCACTTTTTCATACCCCATTGTCATGCACACCAAATTTTTGGTAAGAGGACTGAGCTTGTTAAGCGTTTTCATTGAACTCTTCTGCAGCTTCTCGAAGGTCAGCGCTGCTACCACAATCGATAATACAAACCTAGCTCTCCAATGGACCAATGGCAACGGAGGGTGGAATACGAGTGTCACAAACCCCTGGAGCTCCTTATACGCTGGATACTACATTGCGAGTTTTACTAACAATGGATCATCAACAATCACAGTTTCTGGAACAAATTACTTAAATGGGATTTATTGGAATTCCATAGCAATGCCAACTAATCTAACTATCATAGGTGGCACGTTAGTTTTTTCTGGAACAAATAGTATAATTAATGCTGTTTGGAGTGGAGCTAATCTTGTGATTGGCAGCTCATTAATTCTCTCAAATAATTTATCCAAAACTTCATATGCAAATATTATATTAAATGGATCTAATAACTTCACTAACGGCACGTGGCAACAACTAGGAGGTGGCACGCTGGTTGTGAATGGCACAAATTATGGGGGTTCATACCAAGTGGGTAGTTATTTGCCCTACTCTAGTGCTCTAACAGTTAATCAAACCGGCAAAATTGTTAATGCAGCAGCTATTTCTGCCTTATCGGGCGGTAGTTTATTTTGGAATAACACAAATCTTTCCCAAATAAATAATTCTGCTTATGGATCCACAACAATAAGCCTTGCAGGTGGAAGTTTTATATATTCCGCATCCGGATCAACCAATGTGGCGGGAAATATTGCTGGATTGAGCCTCGCTTCGAATCAAAACTCCTTTCTGACTACGATAGCTGGGTCCTCAGGAACGAATGTGCTGAATATTGGATCGATAACAAATGCGGTAAATTCAACACTGCAGGCCAACTTGGGAAGCGCAAGTACAAACATAGGAAGAGTTAATGTAATTAACACCAATGGTTTGGCTCTCAATGGAGGAATTTTGCCTTGGGCAGTAGATACTTTCAGTGGGAGTTTTCTAACAATTACAAATATTGGAACTAATAATTACCTTGGTGGATATGGATCCATCACGGGAGTAAAGCAAACAAATCAGCAATCTTCAAATTGGGTATATACTGATAATGTTTTCCTAGCAGGTTCCACTAGCACTCTTACTAATTCCAAACAAATTAACTCTTTAGTTCTCAGCAATCAAACGCTTTCACTTGGGGGAATTGGCATTACCATCAATAGTGGTGGTATCCTCTCCACGGGATCTGGAAATACGATAATTACTAATGGAACGCTAGGAACTGGTTCGTCAAGTAGCAGTCTCTATTTATGGAACTCGGGAACTGGAACTCAGATTATAGCAGCAAATATTGGTGGTGGTGGTCCAGGTCCAGGTGCAATTAGCCTTATTAAATCAGGTAGTGGCATTACCATCTTCACAGGGTCGAATGCTTCCTATAATGGTCAGACTTATATTAATGGTGGCACATTGCAAATTGGGAACGGGGGGACGAATGGAAATGTTTCATCTGCCCCAATTGTTGATAATGGAAACCTTGCCATTAATCTGAGTTCGACTTTCAATCTCAGTAATGGAATATCAGGTGTAGGAACTCTAACGCAGAGTGGTAGTGGAACAACTGTCATAACGAGCACGAATAATGCGAATGGCACGGTTGTCAATAGAGGCACTTTATTGCTTACCAATAATGGCATGATCAACCATCCCAATGGAAATCTTACGATCGGATTACTATCGGGTCAAAGTGGCAATGTTATTATTTCAAGTGGTTTAATGATTGCATCCAACACTTATGTTGGAAGTTCTACGGCGGGCAACACTCTCACGGTTTCAGGAAGCAACTCCACTCTTAAAGGTTATTTTATGCCAATCGGCTATAATGGTGGAAGTTCAAATAATATATTAGTTATTTCTAATGGTGGAAGTGTGTTTAATTCTAATGGAGCCTTTATTGGCGACATTGGTGGTAGTAATAAAGCTATTGTTACAGGAACGGGCTCTTTATTTAGAAATCAAAACGATTTAATGCTCGGTTGGTGTAGCTCTTCCAACAACCTTATTGTTAGCAATGGAGGTAATGTCATAGCACCTTCATTATCAATAGGATATCTCACTAATGGATCAGGCTTGGCTGCATTCAATCAAGTGCTTGTGACTGGAAGTAATTCGCTGATGAGCAATGCTTCTATAGCTATCGGCTATCAGGGCAATAGCAACAGCCTTCTGGTAGGCAATGGTGGACTTGTTACAGTAGCGACTACCTATATTGGACAAGTCAGTAATTCCACCGGTAACTCACTCTTGGTAACTGGTGTTGGCTCTTTATACTCCAATAGTGGAAATGTCACCATCGGGAGCCAGAATGGAGCAAATACTCTGACGGTTGCTAATGGAGGATCGCTGGCCGTCAGGGGAGCGACTTCACTCAGCAATAATAACACGCTGAATCTCGGCACAATCGGAGGCAATGACACGCTTGGTTCTGTAAACTTCGGGTGGATTGTAAACAATGGAACTATAAATTTGAGTCAGGCTAATGCTGTCACCCTGAGTAACTCGATTTCGGGGGCAGGAAGCCTGAATCAACTGGGAAGCGGCACAACGATCATCAGTGGCAATAATAATTACAGCGGAGGGACACTCGTTAATGCCGGTACAATTACAACGACTTCAACCAATGCACTCGGATCAAGCGTTTTAACCCTCAATGGAGGCACCCTCAATGTTCAGTCCGCGCTTAATCTCAGCTCCTTGAACTGGAGCAACGGCATCATCGCACTTCCAAATCTTGGAAGTACCTTTGTCAATATCACTGGTGCAGTTGCGGCATCCGTCGGTGCAACCAATGCCTTTGACCTGACGGGAGATACCCTTTACTCGACACCATCGAAATTGCTTGCGTATGGAAGTGGATCCATCTCTGTCAGTCAGTTCTCCATTTATGGTGTTACTAACTATTCACTGAGTATCAGCAATAATGCCCTCTGGGTTGTTTCAACAACATCAACGAACCCAGCGCCAACTCCAAATCCCACCCCGGTCGCTCTTAATGGTAATCTCTATGTTGGGAGTAATTCCTCGGGAGTAGTCACCAACTTCACCTCCGCGACGAATACTTACTCCAATGCCTACATCGGCTATAATACGGCCGACTCCAATAACTTAGCCTCTGTTGGTTCGGGAGTCACTCTATCAAACTCCAATCTCTACGTTGGATTTAATGGTTCAAGGAACCAACTGCAGGTAACCAATGGTGGGGTGCTGTCAAGTGCTTATGCCTCTATCGGAAACTCCACCACGGCCTCCAATAATTCGGTTCTGGTTGATGGGAGCAACTCCACTTGGGTGAACCTCAAAGTTACAGCCACGAATACCAATCCCGGATATCTTTATGTGGGATATGGTGGCAGTGGAAATTCCTTAGTTATTTCCAACGGGGGAGTCGTTTCTAACTCTTCTGGATATATCGGTAGTTCCTCTCAATCCGCAAACAATACGGTCGTTGTAACGGGTACGAATTCCTACATGAGCAACTCCTTTCTCGCAGTGGGTATGTCAGGCTCCAGCAATAGTTTAGTGGTAAACAATGGAGGATTGGTGACGGTCGGAAGCGCCTATATTGGAGATTTATCGAACTCCTCCGGTAATTCGGTATCAGTCTCAGGAGCTGGCTCCTACTTGAGCAACTCTATGCTCTATGTAGGCTTTCAGGGCAATAGCAACAGCCTTGTGGTAAGTAATGGTGGACTTGTCACATCAGCGACCACCTATATTGGACAGTTTATCAATTCTACTGGTAATTCACTCCTAATCACAGGAGTTGGGTCAATGTTCTCCAATAGTGGAAATGTCATCATCTTCAGTCAGAATGGTGCCAATACACTGACTGTGGCCAACGGAGGATCTCTGTCAGTTGGCGGAACAACATATTTAAGTAATAACAGCACCCTCAATCTCGGCACCTACGCGGGAACTGATAACCTAGGTTCCGTGAGCCTCAAGGCTCTCTCAGACAATGGTGTGATCAATCTGAGTCAGGCCAATGCTCTCACTCTGAGCAACCCAATTTCGGGTGCAGGAATCCTGAATCAACTGGGCAATGGTACAACCATGCTTAGCGGTAGCAATAGTTTCACCGGTTCAATGACGATCACTGCTGGAGTTTTACAAGTTAACGGATCAGTCGCTAGCGCCCGCTCTACGATCAATGGAGGTGCTTTTATAGTGAATGGCAGGGCGGGTGCGGTGACCATCAATAACGGAGGCACTCTATCGGGCGCGGGATCGGTTGGTGCCGTGACGGTTAATGGGGGCGGCGCTATTGCTCCAGGATCTAATACTCTCCCCGCAACCCTCTCTCTACAGAGTGCGATCTGGGCACCCGGGGGCAACTATAACTGGGTGTTGGCCGATGCGACAGGATCTGCTGGAACCGGATACTCGACTCTCTCGCTCGCCGGCACGTTGGATCTCTCGCAGCTTTCCTCCAGTAATCAGTTCAATATCAATCTAACTTCCCTTACTGCGAATGGGTTTTCAGGCGCTGCTGCGAACTTTAATCCATCAAATAATTACAGTTGGACCCTACTAACGAAGAGTAACGGGATCACGGGATTCGTAAGCAATGATTTCCTGATCAATACAAATGGATTCGCCAACACCAACGGCGGAATCTTTGGTGTCAGCACCAATGGAAATGAGTTGGATCTGACCTATACGGCTCCAACCAACTCTTTCGACACGAACTCAAGCAATCCCGTAGCTAGTGATCCATTCACCAATGGGCTGGTTCTTTATTATCCATTCAACGGAGATTTCATTGACTACAGCGGAAGAGGTAATGATCTAACCAATTTTACCCCAGGGATTGCTTTTGCCTCAGATCGCTTCGGTGTAAGCAACGGATCCCTCTATTTCACCACCAATACGGATTCCGCAACAACGATCAACCCAATCGGTATCACGAATACGGGCGACCGCACCGTCTCAATGTGGATTAGAACAGACGGCCCACTGCTCGGTGGAATGGGAAGTCTGATCAGTTGGGGGAACCAATCAATTGATTCTTACACATTACCGGATTCGTCAAATATAGGAAGAGGGTTTCAGCTTTTTATCTCTGATACATGGAGTGGTGGAAATCTCTATGCGTGGAGCTTTTATGGAGGTCTGTACTCAGTGATAGATCCAAACACATTCTCAAACAGCTGGCACCAAGTTGCTTATGTCTACTCTGGTTCAATAGCTCAAGCTCAGATCTATATGGATGGAGTCCCCCTCTCTACTTCACAGAATGGACTGAATACTTATACGAATTTACTCAATACAACAGATACCCCCGCAACAATTGGCGATTCTCCATCCTGCTTGGGTGACAACGGCACAGCCTTACCAGGCACGAGTATCTCAGATCTTCGCGTCTATAACCGAGCCCTTGAATCCAATGATGTGGCTGCACTCTATGCACTGGAATCTGGTAATTCGACTCTGGCGAATCTTTCTCAGACAATCACTTTCCCAACGATTCCTAATCAGACCTACGGTGTCGGAACGATCATTCTCAACGGATATGTATCCTCGGGTCTGGCTGTGACGTACACGGTACCCACGGGATCTGCCTCGACTTCCAACAACCAACTCATCGTAACAGGCGCGGGAACAGTCACGGTGGTGGCTAATCAACTTGGTGATGGGAACTATGCTGCTGCGATCCCGGTGACCAATAGCTTCGTGGTGAGTCCGGCGAACCAGTTCATCACGGCTCCGCAGCTCCCGCCGATCACCTACGGAAGCGGGCCGATTAATCTTGCCTCCAGTGCTCAACCTTCCGGCCTCGGGGTGATCTTCTCAGTTCTCTCCGGCCCAGCGACTATCAGTAACAATGTCATGAACATCACGGGGGCCGGAACAGTCACTCTTTCAGAAAGCCAGTCGGGTAATGCAAATTATCTACCCGCCAGCAATGTGACCACGAGCTTTGTCGTGGGACAGGCTACCCAGTCGATTTCATCCTTCGATCCGCTCACCAATCAGCCCTATCCCTCGAACGCGATGATCAGCATCACGGCGCCCGCTGCGAGTTCCGGCCTACCCGTGGCTATCTCTATCCTTTCTGGACCGGCGAGTGTTGCTGCAACCAATATCCTGCTAAACGATGCTGGAATTGTGACTCTGGCAGCTGATCAGTCCGGCAATTCCAATTATCTTGCCGCAACGGAGGTAACCACTAACGTCACAATCACTCCAGTAACAATCACGAATAACACGCTCAGGGTTCAGGCCCTGATCGCAGGCCAAAGTCAACTCTTGATCAGCACGCAGGGTATCGCTTGGTTGAATGCTGGGCCCAGTGCAGTGCCGGGGGTATCCAATGGGACAAATCTCCCAACGCTTTTGGATGGCTATGCCTGGTATCCGATCTGGCCGTCACTTGATACCAATTACAGCTATACGGGCTCTTCCTCCAATTTCAATGGGTTGAACCTTGTTCCCTTCTCGCTTGGTAAGTCATTGGCACTGCAGGTGAATCAGGGAAGCAGTAACTCAGTCTCCGCGACGAACATTGTAACTAATGGCATGAATGCCACTCTTGTGAGCTTCAATAGTCCCTCCAATTCCGTTGCTGTGAATTATGATTTGCTAGTTTCCATCATCCTGACAAACAGCCAAAGCATCAGCTTCGGAGCATTGGCGCCGATGGTGTATGGAGCTTCACCGATTAGCCTTACGGCGACATCATCGAGTTACCTCCCAGTGAGCTACAGCAGCTCTGCGAGCAACGTGGCATCGATTAGCGGGAACGTGCTCACGGTGATGGGAGCAGGAAGTGCAACGATCACGGCCAGCCAAGCAGGCAATAGCAACTGGAGTGCGGCGACACCGGTGAGCCAAGTCCTTACGATCTCCAAGGCTAGTGGCACGGTCAGCTTCGGCAACCTCAACCAAACCTATGATGGGACAGCGAAGTCGGTGACGGTGACCACGGCTCCAACCAGCCTTGGAGTAGCGGTTAGCTATAATGGATCTAATGCGGTTCCGATTAACGCCGGCAGCTATACGGTGTTGGGATCGATCACCAACGCCAACTACAGCGGGTATGGGAGTAACACGCTTGTCATCTCCAAGGCGAGTAACGTGATCACGCCGTTCAGCCCGATCGGCAACCAGACCTACTCGACCAACCTTATGACGGTGAGCGTGCCGACGGCATCAAGTAGCTTGCCCGTGGTGCTGAGTGTGCTCTCCGGACCTGCCACACTGGTTGGAAGCAACACGATCAGCCTGACGGGAGCTGGAACAGTTGTCCTAGCGGCGGATCAGAGCGGCAACAGCAATTACTCAGCAGCCCAGGAAGTCACGACAAGCTTCAGTGTGATTCTCGATGGCGCTCCCTCATGGATCAAGCCTGCCGGTCAAGGATATGTCACGACGGTGATCGCTCAGGTACTTGATACCAATGGTGTTTCCGTAACGGCTCCCGGCAGCATGCTGGCTGCATTCAACGGAACCAATGTAGCCGGTGTTTCCATGATTACCAACGGGTCCTCCACCTTCGGTATGGTTGTGGGTGCAGAGCAATCTTCCGTAAGCGGTATGAATTATAAAGTCTTCAATGCACAGACCGGACAGGTGATTCCGATCGCAGAGTCCTTGAACTTCCAATCGCTTGTTCAGCAGGGAACAGTTTCAAGCCCCCTGACTCTCCACGAGATCTCAACGCAAAATATCCCCATTAATCGTGGGTGGAACTGGATTTCCTTCAACACCCTTCCAGTCAGCAACTCCATTAATACCGTGATGGCGAATTATCAGGCTCAAGACAACGATGTCATCAAGGGGGTTGGAGGATCAGCGACCTACTTCGGGGGAACATGGTATCCCTCACCAAGCACTTTTACGGTTAAGCCGGGACAGATGTACATGTTGAGTAGCCAAGCCACGACAACACTCATGGTTTCAGGCGTGCCCGTGGCATCACCCATGACAATCTCCCTCTCGGCAGGATGGAACTGGATCGGATGCCCTCTCCAATCTGCTGAACCGATCACCACCTTCCTCAATGCGGTTACGGCTGTGAATAACGACACATTGCTAACCCAGGGTAGCTTTGAAACATATTCGGCGGGAAGCTGGTATAACTTCGGTGGGGACTTCCAGTTACAGCCTGGAACCGGATTCCTGCTCTATGTGGCAACCCCGCAACAAATCAGCTTCTAATCAAACAATCCTCCAGAATGAAACTTCCAAAACTCTCTTCGGTTTTTCTTTTCGTAATCGTGGTTACTTGGTTCGGCAACGCGCGTCTATCGGCTGTTGCTCCGACGTCATGGAATGCAAGCAATGTGGTCGTGGGTACTGGCAGTATGAATGTTTACGCCAAGGTTTTGGGAACCAACGGAGCACCCATTCAGGATACGAACAGTTTGCTAGCCGCTTTTTCGAGTAATGCCTTGGTCGGAGTTGTCAACTCTTCCGCCGGACCAAGCAATAGCGTGCTCTATGCATTGCAGGTCTTCGGAGGAGCCACTACTGATCTAATCAGTTACAAATTCTACAACTCGAGCAACGGAGTCACGTATCTCATCACCACCAATTCGACGTATACAGAGAATGGCCAGATCGGGACCATTTTTAGTCCCGTGATCCTTCGCTGCAGCAGCTCGCAGCTGTTGCAAAAAATCGGAGCATTCACGTCCATCACCGGCAAGAGTTTCCTTTCAGCACCTTTTGCCATTACTCCACCCGTTGCGAATTCAGGATTGCCGGTGACTATAACTGTCAGTTCAGGGCCGGCATCGATTGCAGGCAATGTCGTGTCAATCACAGGGGTCGGCATCGTTGTCCTCGCCGCCAATCAACCTGGAAATAACATCTACTTACCGGCGCCTCAGGTCACAACGAATTTCGTCGTAGCCAAAGGGTCTCAAAGCATCGCATTTCCATCGATTGGCGTTCAGTCCTTCTCTACGAACCCAATCGGCATTACTTTGCCGACTGCAAGCTCTGCTCTGCCGGTAAACTTAAGTATCACAGGGCCAGCCAATCTATCTGGTAGCCTCCTCACCTTTACGGGAGCCGGCTCGGTTGTCCTCACTGCAAGTCAGTCGGGTAATAGCAATTACCTAGCAGCAACTTCTGTAACCAACCGTATCATGGTCTCCAAGGCTTCGCAGACGATTGCGCCATTCAACCCAATCGCCGATCAAATCGCCACGAATGCCCCGTTTATCGTCACCCCTCCAGTCGCTAGTTCAGGATTGAAGGCCATTATCTCGGTCAGTTCCGGGCCGGCTACTATTTTGACGAATATGGTCACGCTCACGGGCAGTGGCACAGTGACGTTGTCGGCGAATCAGGGTGGAAACACCAATTATTTAGCAGCATCCCCAGTGACCACATCCTTTGCAGTTTCGGCGGCACCTCAGACGATTGCAGCGTTCACCACGATTGCAACCAAGACCTATGCCACGACAAAGTCCTTTGCTATTGTCCCTCCGACCTCCACGTCCAAACTAGCAGTTGTGGTCAAAGTGCTGTCCGGGCCAGCCACTATCGTGGGAAATACTGTGACCTTGACAGGCAAAGGAACAGTAGTCATGGCAGCTAATCAGGCTGGGAATGTCAAGTTTCAGGCTGCTTCTCAGGTCACCACGAGCTTTGTTGTCCAGTAGGCCAGATTAGTGTTGAAGAAGATCCTGCATAGTGATTCCCAGTCTTAGAAAAAAACCAAGCCTGAGGAGCAGGGGAAAAGACGAATTTCCCTTCACAACTTAGTCTTCTGACCTAACAATTTTGAGTTTAAGCTGCTAACAGTTTTATCCTACGCGTTCTGGGAAGCTGTGATGTGTTCAGTGATAATGGTTTTTCCTTCCTCGACTTTCTTTTCCTCGATCGGCTTGGCCGCAGGGATGTGCGGTGTGACCTTCCAGAACCGAGCAAGGTGTCCCTTCCAATCGGCAAGGATCCGGGCGGCCTGAGGGCTGCCGGTTTTCTCGTGATGCTTCACCACGAGGTCCTTGAGTTTGGCCTCTTCCTCAGCTGAATCGACCCGTGCAGCTCCGACCAACTGGTCGTTGTAGCGGCCGAGGAACTTATTCTCCAAATCGAGAACGAAGGCCTCGCCACCAGTCATGCCCGCGCCGAAGTTCTTACCTGTGGAGCCAAGGACGACAACCGTGCCGCCAGTCATGTATTCACATCCGTGATCACCGATTCCCTCGATGACGGCAGTGCCGCCCGAGTTGCGGACGCAGAAGCGTTCTCCGGCGCGTCCATTCGCAAAGAGATGACCGGAGATGGCTCCGTACATGACGGTGTTGCCGATGATGCTGTTCTTCTCGGGAACGAACCGATGATCGGGCAGGGGGCGAACGATAATCTCGCCGCCGCTCATGCTCTTGCCGACATAGTCATTGCCCTCGCCTGTGAGGACGAGCTTGATGCCCGGTGCCAGGAAAGCGCCGAAGCTCTGTCCCGCGGTACCAGTGAGATCGAGCTCGAGGGTGCCCTCGGGGAGGCCCTCTTCACCGTACTGATAGGCGACCTCTCCGGAGACCTTGGTCGCAAGGGAGCGGTTCGTGTTGTCGACCTTGTAGGAAAGCTTCACGGCCTTGGCGTCACGGATCGACTCCTCGGCATCCTGCAGGATGATGTCGTCGAGCGGCTGGTCGTGCTCGGGATCGTTGCGGTCACGTGTGGCGTAGCGGACGGCCGTCGGATCATCTTTCACAACATCCTTGAGGAGGCGTGAGAGATCGACGGTGTTCGCCTTGGGGTGATTGGGAATGTGCTTCTGGCGCAGGCACTCGGTGCGGCCGACCATCTCGTCGATGGTGCGGAATCCGAGGCGGGCCATGATGCCGCGTACCTCTTCGGCCACGGCGTTGAAGAAGTTGACGACATTCTCGGGCTTGCCCTTGAACTTACCGCGAAGACGGTCGTCGAGGGTGGCAACTCCGACTGGGCAATTGTTGAGATGGCACTGACGCACGTAGACGCAGCCCATGGCGATGAGCGCGGCCGTTCCGAAGTTGTACTCCTCGGCGCCGAGCAGGGTGGCATGGATGATATCCTCGCCGGTCCGCATGCCGCCGTCGGTACGGAGGGTGACGCGGTTGCGGAGGCCATTCAGCAGAAGGACTTGATGGGTCTCTGCAACGCCGAGTTCCCATGCGCCACCGGCGTGCTTCACGGAGCTGAGGGGCGAGGCGCCTGTTCCGCCGTCATGACCACTAACGAGAATGATGTCGGCATGGGCCTTAGCCACGCCTGCAGCAACTGTTCCTACCCCGGCTTCGGCGACGAGCTTCACTGTGACGCGGGCGCGGGGGTTGACCTGTTTGAGGTCATAAATAAGCTGGGCCAGATCCTCGATCGAGTAGATGTCGTGGTGAGGAGGAGGCGAAATGAGTGTGACGCCGGGAACTGAGTTGCGGAGCTTGGCGATGTAGGCGGTGACCTTGTGGCCGGGAAGCTGTCCGCCCTCTCCGGGCTTGGCGCCCTGAGCCATCTTGATCTCAATTTCCTTGGCGCTCGCCAGATAGGCTGCATGGACACCGAAGCGACCGGAGGCAATCTGTTTGATGGCGCTGTTCGCCCAGTCGCCGTTCTCCTGTCGCTTGAAGCGGCGTGGATCCTCGCCACCCTCTCCGCTGTTCGACTTTCCGCCGATGCGGTTCATGGCGATTGCCAGGGTCTCGTGGGCTTCGGGGCTCAGGGCTCCGAGCGACATGCCGGCCGTGGTGAAGCGGCGGCGAATCTCCTCGATGGATTCGACCTCCTCGATAGGCACGGGGCCAGAGGGAAGCGCGACGAACTCGAGCAGATTACGCGGGGAGTGAGGGGTCGAGGCCAGAACGGCATCCACATAAGCCTTGTAGTCTTCGGGTTTATTGGTGCGGACGAAGCTATGGAAGTTCTTGATGACCGGTGGGGTGACGGCGTGAAGCTCGCCGCCGCGGCGGATGCGGTAGAAACCGGGATCGCCGAGTTGCAGGGCTGCGACTTCCTTGCCTTCCTCGACAGGAAGGGGGGCAGCATAGGCCATCTCGTGTCGGGCTAGGGACTCGCGGGCAATCTCCTCGAAACCGACACCCTCGATCTGGGTGGGGGTTCCGGTGAAGCACTCTTCAACGAGCTTCGTTGAGACACCTGTTGCCTCGAAGATCTGTGCGCCACGGTAGCTGCCGATGACGGAGATGCCCATCTTCGACATGATCTTGAGGAGTCCGCTTTGGAGAGCCTTCTTGTAGTTGAGCTGCGCGGTGGCGAAGTCCACCTCCACGGAGCCCTTTTCGATCATCTCGCGGATGGTCTCGATGGCCAGATAAGGATTGATGGCGCTTGCACCATAACCGATGAGGCAGGCCATCTGATGGACATCGCGGGCTTCGCCTGTCTCGCAGACGATACTCGCACGCATGCGCTTGCCGACGCGGCGGAGATGATGGTGGACTGCGCCGACTGCCAGCAAGGCCGGGATTGCGAGGTTCTCAGCGTCGATTCCCCTGTCGCTGAGAATGAGGATGCGGGTGCCTTCATCAACAGCCTTCTCGGCTGCTTTGCAGAGTTCCTGAACCGCAGCGGCAAGTCCTGTGGCGCCCGAGGCAACCTTCCAGAGAGACGAAAGGGTGGTCGCCTTGTGTTCGCCACCGATCTTGCAGACGGCCTGAAGTTCTTCGTTGAAGAGGATCGGAGAGTCGAGCGAGACCTGAGAGGCATGCTCCGGGGTCTCGGAGAGGAGATTGCGCCTCCATCCCAGTGTGGTGAAAAGCGACATGACCAGGCGTTCACGGATCGGATCGATCGGTGGGTTGGTGACCTGGGCAAAGAGCTGGCTGAAATAGGTGTAGAGCAGACGCGGGCGCAGGGAGAGGACCGCGAGAGGCGTGTCGTCACCCATGGAGCCGACTGCCTCGGCACCATCCTTGAGCATCGGCTTGAAGATCATGTCGAGCTCCTCGCTCGTGTAGCCAAAGGAAACCTGGCGCTGCGTCAGGTCGATGATATCGAGGTCGCCCTTGGGGGACTCGAGTTGTTCGGCTTTGAAAGGAGCGATGCGGACGCGATGATCGTCCACCATCTTGCGGTAGTTATGACGGGTGGCGAGATCCTGCTTAATCTCCGAGTCGCGCATCAGGACGCCGGCTGCCGTGTCGATGGCGATCATCTCGCCGGGGGCGAGGCGACCTTTCTCAATGATCGAATTCTGGTCGAGGCCGTCGACCCCCATCTCAGAGCCGAGGCTGAAGATCCCGTCGTCCGTGATCTGATATCGGGCAGGACGCAGTCCATTACGATCAAGACAGGCGCCGATCGTGATGCCGTCGGTGAAGACGAGGGCAGCCGGTCCGTCCCATGGCTCGCAGAGGCAGGTGTGGTACTCGTAAAAAGCAGCAAGCTCGGGCGAGATCTCCTTGTCACCACGCCAGGCTGGGGGCACCAGCATGGTCATGGAATGCAGTAGTGAGCGTCCCGACATGGTCAAGACTTCCAGAACATTGTCGAGGCTGGCGGAGTCAGAGCCACCTGGCTGGATGATCGGGTGAAGGAGTTCGATATCCTCGCCCCAGAAGTCAGCCTTCAGTTCGGCCTCACGGGCCTGGGTCCAGTTGCGGTTGCCGCGGACGGTATTGATCTCGCCATTGTGCGCCATCATCCGGAAGGGATGGGCGAGGGGCCAGGTCGGGAAGGTATTCGTGCTGTAGCGCTGGTGGTAGACGCAGATTGCGGTCTCGTAGTCGGGATTCGAGAGGTCGGGGAAGAACTTCTCGAGCGATGAGGAGACAAGCAGACCCTTGTAGACGATCAGTCGGTGAGAGAGAGTCGGAATGTAGAAATCCTCGATTTTGTCCGCGGCCACGCGTTTCTCGATCTCATTGCGGGCAAGGAAGAGCCTGCGCTCAAACTCATCGGCGGTCATTCCCTCGACTTTGCCCACCAGAACCTGCTCGATGTCGGGGAGGGTCAGGAGTGCCTTGGTGCCCAGAATCTGCTTGTTGGTGGGCACTTCGCGCCAACCGAACAGGTAGAAACCTCTCTTTTCCAGAACTTCCTCGGTGATGGCCTTGGCGCGGGCCTTGGCATACTCATTCTCCTTGGGAAGGTACATGACCCCGACGCCGAGATCGGTATCGCTATAGAGGGACTTGCCCCAGCTCTCGATAATGGGACGGAAGAGCTTGTAGGGGATCTGGGTCGAGATTCCGGCTCCGTCTCCGGTGCGGGCATCCGCATCCAAAGCCCCACGGTGCATCAGGTTACAGATGGAGCGAAGTCCGATTCGCAGGATCTCGTTGGAGCGCTGGCCGCTGATTTGCGCAACCATACCGACGCCGCAGGCGTCTTTCTCAAAGGCCGGATCATAGAGCGAGGTGTCACTCTGATGGTGGGGCAGGGAATGATTCATCATGGGAATGGGTGCGTGGAGTGCGGTGATGGTGTCCGCCGAGGTGAAGCGGCGGGCATTATAATGTCGTGGAAGAGGACCTATCCCGCAAGCAAATGGCGTTCCAAATGGGGATTTTTTGAAGAAGGGCTTGGCGGAAAGGTCATCCTTCCCGATTCTGGGACGTATTCATTTTCCCCTCCATGCCCTATCTTGCCGATTCCAACCGCTACGCCCGTCCCGATTTTTTCGCCCGGTGCGGCAAATCTGGACTCCTGCTTCCCAGAATTTCCCTTGGGCTTTGGCATAATTTCGGAGATGTCGACTCCTTCGAGACGGCACGGGATATCGTTCTGCGGGCCTTCGATCTCGGGGTGACCCATTTCGATCTGGCCAATAACTACGGACCGCCACCAGGCTCCGCAGAAAGCAACTTCGGCAAAATATTCGCAAACGATCTGAAGCCCTACCGCGATGAGTTGATCATCTCCACCAAGGCCGGCTACACCATGTGGCCCGGCCCTTATGGAGACTGGGGCTCCAGGAAATATCTCCTCTCCTCGCTCGATCAGTCGCTGAATCGGATGCGACTGGAGTATGTCGATATCTTCTACAGCCACCGGATGGATCCCTCCACGCCCCTGGAGGAAACGATGGGTGCGCTCGCTCATGCCGTGAAGTCCGGCAAGGCCCTCTATGCCGGCATCTCCAACTATAATCCCGAGACAACAGCTCGGGCGGCTGCGCTCCTTCGTGAGATGGGGACGCCCCTGCTGATTCACCAACCGAAGTATAATATGTTCGAGCGGACAGCCGAGCAGGGGGTCTTCGATGTGCTCGAACGTGAAGGTGTCGGATGCATTCCCTTCTCTCCTCTGGCTCAGGGACTGCTGACGGGACGCTACCTGGGAGGAATCCCCGAAGACGCGCGTGCCTCGAAGGATCATGGATTCCTAAAGCCGGAGGGAGTGAAGCCAGAGGTGATCGCAAAAGTGCGCGCTCTTGGCGAGATCGCCGAGGCCCGCGGTCAGAGTATTGCCCAACTCGCCCTAGCCTGGGTACTGCGGGATACCCGTGTCACCACGGCTCTGATCGGCGCGAGCAAGATCAGTCAGCTGGAGGAGTGTGTTGCAGCAGCAGTCAATACTACCTTTGATCCGGCTGAACTCCAAAAGATAGAGACCATTCTCCAGGTATGATTGGGCGTATTGAGACAAATCACTCCGAGGCGGATCGGAACTGGCGTATTTTCCTCTGGTTCCGCGTCCTGTTTTCGGCGCGGTTTTACTATCCGGTGATGGCGGTGCTTTTCCTTGATCTGGGGCTGAGCGCCACCCAGTACACGCTCCTTAATGTGGCTTGGGCCGCAGCGAGTCTCCTCTCCGATATCCCCGCCGGCGTGCTGGCAGATCGGATCGGACGTAAGCCACTGCTGGTGGCCGCAGGATGCTTCATGGTCGCAGAGATGGCGATCCTCTGCGTCGCTCCGCGAAACGGAGGCATGGTGCTCTTCCTCTTCTGCCTGGTGAATCGGATCCTGAGTGGACTGGCCGAGGGAGCCGCGAGCGGTGCAGACGAGGCGATCGTCTTTGATTCCCTTGCCGAGAGTGGGCGTGAAGGGGAGTGGCACCGTGTTATGGAGCAGTTGACACGGTGGCAGTCGACGGCCTTCCTTGTTGTGATGCTTCTCGGAGGTGCGGTCTATGCTCCGGGGTCGGTGAACTGGGCTCTCTCCCTCCTTGGGATTCATACCCATCTGGATCAGGCGACCACGCTTCGGTTTCCTCTCGTGCTCACATTGCTGAGTGCGGTGGGTGTGCTCCTGCTGGCGGTCAATTTCCGTGAACCGACGCGTCATCAGCCCCATTCCCTGGAGGATCCTGAGGGGCATCGAGCCTCTTCGGCACTGGGGGCGTTTGCCTTCACGCTCCAGGCTGGGCGTTGGTTGCTCGGCAATCCGACGGCGCTCTTTGTCGTCTGCGCCGGATTCGTGCTTGATTGCGTGGTTCGACTCTTCCTTGTTTTCAGCACTTCTTACTTCCGCCTGATTGAGATTCCCGAGATTGCCTTCGGAGTGCTCGGGGCCGCCATGGGGGCCATTGGCCTCATTGTTTCCCCTTGGATCCGCAAGATGGTGACCACCAGGAGCATCGGTGCCAGCTTCGCGATCATGACCGGGGTGGTCTTTGTGGGACTCGTAGGGGTGGCCTTCCATCCTCTCTATTGGGGACTACTCTTCGGCTATCTCCTCTGGGGTGCCATGACGATGATCGGCTTTGCGGTTTCGACCTATCTCAATCAACTCGTCGACTCTCATCACCGTGCAACAGTCCTCTCCTTCAAAGGGGTGACGATCAATTTGGCCTATGCGGGGATCAGTCTACTTTTTGCCTGGGCTCTGCATCTCGTTCCCGGATCGAATGCCGAGGAACAACTCGGCCATGCCTTTGGGTTCCTCCCCTTCTGGCTGCTGCTGACCTGCGGGATCCTTTTCTTTACTTTCAGAAAACATCTCAGGCTCCTCACAGTGCGCCCCACTCCCACCGGGCAATGATTCTGGCATTCAACAAACCTTACGGCGTGCTCTCACAGTTCACGCCGGATGGATCGCCGAACCGGACGCTGACGGAGTTCGGTTTTCCGAAGCAGGTCTATCCGATCGGCCGGCTCGACGCCGATTCGGAGGGGCTGCTTCTTCTCAGTGATGAGGTTGGTCTGAATACGCGCCTACTCGATCCGGAGCATGGGCATCCACGGTGTTACTGGGCTCAGGTAGAGCGTTTGCCCAGCCTCGAAGCGCTTGCGGAACTTGCCGGCGGCGTGATGATCCAGGAGTATAAGACCCTACCCTGTCGGGCATGGCTGCTCGATCCCCAGCCCGAAGTGCCTCCGCGCGACCCACCGATCCGTGTGCGCAAAAGCGTTCCCGATTGCTGGGTTGCCTTGGAACTCCATGAGGGTAAGAACCGTCAGGTCCGCCGAATGACCGCTGCGATCGGCCATCCCACGCTGAGGCTCATCAGAAAAAGCATCGGGGAGCTGATGCTGGGAACTCTTGCCCCCGGGGTCTGGAAGGAGCTCGCGATCGACGAACGAGGAATGATTTTCCGTTAGTTTGGTAATGGGTCAGCGCTTCCCTAACCGGCTCACGCCTCGATCCAGGCAAGCGCTTTGTCGTAGCTGCAACGCTCAAGGTAGTGGAGGAACTGCGGGTCGAGTTCCTCGACTGGAAGCGCTGCGCTTAGTGTGTCAATTCGATGAGAGACCTCGATCAGTCGCTCGAGATGGCCTGCGGCATCCCGATCCCTGTGCGTGTGATCGGCAATGACGGCAAGGCGTTCGCGCAATGCCTCGGCGAGTGGTGTGAAATCAGGGGAGGACATTCTGGCCGTGCTGGCGGAGAAGATGGTCGCAGATGACGAGATTCACCATTGCTTCGACCATCGGAACGGCGCGCGGCAGGACGCAGGCATCGTGGCGGCCGCGTGCGGCAAGCTCCGCAGGCTCTCCCTCCACAGTCACCGTCTGTTGAGATTTTGCGATGGTAGCGGTCGGCTTGAAGGCGACACGGAAGAAGATGTGCTCTCCATTGCTGATACCGCCCTGGATACCGCCGGAGCGGTTCGTGGCCGTGGAGACCTTTCCTTCCTCGATCACAAAGGCATCGTTGTGCTCGCTGCCAGTGAGACGTGATCCGGCGAAGCCGCTGCCGATCTCAAATCCCTTTGTCGCGGGGAGACTCATCATCGCTTTGGCAAGATCGGCTTCGAGCTTGTCAAAGACAGGTTCGCCAAGCGAGGGGGGAACCCCTCGGACAATGCACTCGATGATTCCGCCGATGCTGTCTCCCTGGGAACGAACTTCCTTAATGCGGGCGATCATTGCCTCGGCGGCTTTCTGATCGGGGCAGCGGACTGGGGTGGCGTCGACTTGGGCGGTTGTGACGGTCGCCGGATCGACGTCCGACTCTAGATCATGGATGGAGCGGACGTAGGCGACCACTTCGTAGGAGGGATGGAGTGTGCGGATTACCTTGCGAGCGACGACTCCGGCAGCCACACGACCAATGGTCTCGCGGGCGGAGGAGCGCCCGCCACCTTCCCAGTTCCGAATGCCGTACTTGGTCTGGTAGGTGAAATCGGCATGCGAGGGACGGAACATGGTCTCCATCTCGGTGTAAGCCGAAGGGCGTGCATCCTTGTTATCGACGGCCACCAGAATGGGGGTGCCAAGCGTCTGTCCCTGAAAAACCCCGGAAAGGATGCGGCATGTGTCCTCCTCCTGGCGCGGGGTGACGATGTCGCTTTGTCCCGGGCGGCGGCGGTCGAGCTCGACTTGGATCTCTTCAGCCGTGATCGGAAGCCTGGAGGGACAGCCGTCGATGACGCAGCCGACCCCTCCGCCATGGGATTCACCCCAGGTGGAGACGCGAAAGAGAGTTCCAAAGATGCTGGCCATAAGAGTCGTTAGTATGCGTGCCACGGCAGGTCAACTCACGCAAAATCTCCTCACTCACGGTCTCGACCCCATGGAGCGAGGGAGGGGGTGCTTGACGCGGCCTCCCCGAGCTTTTATTCCATGAGATGCAGCTTAAGATTGCAAACGCGCCGGGGAGGCATCCCATATTTCCTGAATAAGATGCTACTGGGCACGGGACTGCCGTCGCATTGCTTCATTTCACCCAAGACTTCCTAACGCTCAGCCATTTCCCAAATCATGTTCAACAACCTTCTCGGATTCCTCTCCAGTGATATTGGAATCGATCTCGGAACCGCCAACACCCTTGTCTATGTCAAGGACAAGGGCATCGTTCTCCGTGAACCTTCCATCGTCGCCGTCAAGGCCGGCACCACCCAGGTGCTTGCCGTCGGTGATGAGGCCAAGCGGATGCTTGGACGCACACCCGGTAATATCACCGCGATCCGTCCCCTCAAGGATGGTGTCATCGCCGACTTTGAGATCACTGAGGCGATGCTTCGGCACTTCATCAACAAGGCCCATGGGAATCGCCGCTTTGTTCGCCCACGCGTCGTGATCGCTGTTCCAAGTGGAATCACCGAGGTGGAGAAGCGCGCGGTGAAGGATTCCGCCATGCATGCCGGTGCTCGTGAGGTTTACCTGATCGAGGAGCCGATGGCCGCTGCGATCGGTGTCGGGCTTCCTGTCACCGATCCCGCTGCCAACATGATCATCGACATCGGCGGCGGCACCACCGAGGTGGCTATTATTTCGCTGGCGGGAATTGTTATCAGCAAGAGCGAGCGTGTTGCGGGTGATGAGTTGGATAATTCCGTCACCCAATATCTCAAGCGTGCCTACAACCTGCTGATCGGTGAGCGCACGGCGGAGGAGATCAAGCTCCGTCTTGGCAGTGCCTACGTTCTCGAGAAGGAACTCACCATGGAGGTCAAGGGACGCGATCAGGTCGCCGGACTTCCCAAGACCATCACCATTACGTCACAGGAAATCCGTGAGGCCCTCATGGAGCCTGTTTCGCGTATTGTGGATGCAGTCCGCATCACGCTTGAGCGTTGCCCTCCCGAGCTTTCCGCAGATCTCGTCGACCGCGGAGTTGTTCTGGCAGGCGGCGGAGCCCTTCTGCGCGGCCTCGACAGGCTGATCGCCGAGGAGACAGGTCTTCCGGTCCATGTGGCCGAGGATCCGCTCAGCGCCGTTGCCGAAGGAACCGGCAAAGCCCTCCAGGAAATCGAATTCCTCCGGGCCGTTGCCGCGACCGATCGTCCCAGGGCCTAAAGTTATTTCGGGCTGGCGGAGTCATCCGCGCCCGGATTTCACGAACTCCCTTTCTGGGGCCACGATCCGTAAAACAGCACTAGGAACACCATCCGGATGAAAAAAATCCAGATTGCCACCCTTGTCGTTTTCGCCGTGCTTGCGATCGCGTTCTGTTTGCTGGAGTCCGGCACGCTGTCATGGCTCCAGTCGGGACTTCTAGGGGTTATGTCGCCGATCAGTCGTTCCGGAAGCGCGGTCAAAAGCAGTATCGGCACCCTCGGTAAGGATCTTATGACGCTGGATCAACTCCAGGCGGAGTATGAGCGGGTGCTCTCCGAGAACCGAAAGCTCCGTGCGGAGAACAATGGACTGCGCGATCTTCAGCAGGATAACGATCATCTCCGACAGGTGTTGGGTTACCGGGAGCGCTCCTCGTTCCGTCTGGTTCCCGCCTTGGTTTTGGGACATGACGCCGGCGTCTGGTGGAGCACGATCAAGATCAACCGGGGGTCTGCCGATGGCATCACTCCCGACATGCCGGTGATCACCGACAAAGGGCTTGTCGGCAAGATCACGGCCGTATCCAGCAACCTCTCCGAGGTGCTTCTGGTCACGGATGAAAACTGCAAGGTAGCAGCCAAGGTGGAGGGAACCAAGGAGCAGGGAATCAGCGCCGGGTCACGTGACCCGGTGGGTGAGTTGAGGCTAACGTTTTTGAGCAAACTGGCTGATCTTCAGCCCGGGCAGAAAGTTTACACAGCGGGTGTGAGCGGAGGGATCTTCCCCTCCGGTATCGCTCTCGGCACGGTGAAAAGTTTTCACGCCCGCGAACTTGATGGCGAAGCCATCCTCGAGCCCTCCGCCGATCTCGGCGCGCTCGAGGAGGTCTTCATTGTCACCGGGGCGAAATGAGGCAAGGCATCCTTTTCATCATTCTCTTGCTTCTGCTGCCGATATCTGTGGCCGTTCAGGATCTCTTGCCTGCCATTCCCCCTTTCCAGGGAAGGGTCCAGCTTCTGCCTGTGGTTTTTTGTTTCGGGGTGATGGCCCTGCCACTGGTGCCATCGCTCTATTTTGCTCTGGCGACGGCCTTGGTCCAGGGACTTGTGCTGCTGCAGATCCAGTCGGGACAGGTGGAACTCGGGCTCACGGTGCCGGTTGTGTTTTTTCTGACCTGGGCGATTCTTCTCCAGATGGCAAGTGAGGCAACCCATGGGATGCGATGGGAAGTTCACGCCCTCGGCAGCGCCGCCGTGACACTGACTCTTCTGGGCATCGAGTTCCTGGTGCTTTGTGTGAAGAGGGGAGGGCTGCCGCTGGAGATGACGGTTCTCCTGCGAGTCGTGATTCCTTCGGTGGCAGCATTACTGATTGCTCCTCTTCTTTACTTTGCTCTTCGCAAACTCGTGCCGGTGTTCCTTGAGGAGAACCCTCTCCCCAAGAAACCCAATTTCAGCAGGTAAGGCCATGAAATCGCTCGACGACTCCCTACGCAAAATCCTCATCCTTGGGGGGATTCTTGCCTTGGCGCTGATCCTGCTCCTGGCGCGGATGTGGTACGTCCAGATTTTCAAGTGCGCCGACTACAAGGCCCGTACCAAGGGGCACTCACAGCTCACGGTTCGACTCCCGGCCGTGCGTGGCGAAATCTGTGACCGCAAGGGTGTGCCGTTGGTTGAGAATCGGGCCAGCATGGAGGTGGAGTTTTATCTGCCAGATATCGTCCGCGCCTGGAAAGAGGAGCATGACGAGGTGCCTGTCCGCAAATACTGGGGACTCGACCATGGCATGAGGGCTCTCAAATCGGAGCCCGACATCGTGAAGATCGTCAACGAGTCGATCGTCCCTCAGCTTGAGAAACTGGGGCTCGCCGGAGACTACAACAGCCGCAAGCTGCAGGTGCATTTCCGTGACAATGCCGAGGTACCCTATGTTTACCGGCAGGACCTGGATTTTGAGACCATGGCCCGTTTCAGCGAGAATAGCCTCAACCTTCCGGGTGTCACCGTGTCGCTCAAGCCCGTCCGGCATTATGTCTACGGAGCTCTCGCGGCACATCTCTTCGGCTATGTCGGTGTTCCGAAGGAGATTGATAAGGAGGAGGCCGCTCAGTTCAATTTTTACCAGCCTGATGTGGAGGGAAAGGCGCAGATCGAAAAAGCCTACGACGATGTCCTCCGTGGCACGGCCGGGACCAAGTTTCTTCAGCGTAATGCTCATGGGGTCATCGACGGGGAGACCAAGAGGATCGAGCCAAAGCAGGGTGCCAAGGTCTGCCTGACCATTGATGCACGCATTCAGACCATCGTGGAGAAGGCGCTCCGTGTCGTTGGTCGCGGTGCGGCGATCGTGCTCGATCCGAATTCCGGAGAAATCCTTGCCATGGCTTCGGTCCCCTCCTTCGACCCGAATCAGTTCGTTCCCTCGATCTCCAAGACTGACTGGGAAAAACTAGCCAAGGACCAAACCGATCCACTCATGAACCGGGCGGTGAATGCCTACGCGCCCGGTTCAACCTTTAAGCTCTGCACAGCCTTGGCGGGTATTCGCGCTGGTGTGGGTGACAGGCAGTTCGACTGCACGGGTGGCGTCCAATACGGCAACAAGTACATGAAGTGCTGGGTGCTCACCGCGAAGCCGCCCCTTCCTCCTCATGGCCACCAGGACTTGAGCACGGCGATCAAGAATTCCTGCGACCCGTTTTTCTACCAGTACGGCAATGCCGCAGGCATCGATCAGATCGATGCGGTGGGCGGCATGCTAGGCTTGGGTCAGAAGACGGATCTGCCGCTCAATAGCGTGGCCTCGGGTGTGATGCCTGGCACGGCATGGCTGGCACAGAACTATCCGCGTGAGCGTTGGAGCCCCGGTTACACGGCCAACACAGCAATCGGTCAGGGCTTCGTTCTTGCGACCCCTCTGCAGGTGGCAAACATGGCGGCAACGGTGGCCAACGGCGGCATCGTTTATCAGCCACATCTCGTTGAGAAGGTCGTGGGGCAAGACGGCTCGCTGATCAAGGAGGAGCCGGTTAAGATTCGCACCGACTTCCTCAAGGAATCAGGGATTACAGCCGATCAGTTCGAGAAGGTGCGAAAGGGAATGTGGAGGGTTGTTAACGATGCCGATGGCACCGCTCGCAAGGCGCGGGTGAAGGATGTCCAGGTCGCCGGAAAGACGGGCACGGCCCAGTTCTGGCGCAACGGCATCAAGGACTACCACACCTGGTTTGTTTGCTTCGCCCCGTACGATAAGCCTCGGTATGTCGTCTGTGTGTTCGTCCAGGGTGGCAAATCAGGCGGTTCTGTCCCTGCCCCGATCGCCGCAAAGATCCTAGAACAGATCTTTGCCATGGAGAAAGGACAGGAGGTCAAGCCGGAGGCCGTCACCCCAGCAATCGGGAACTTCCAGCCGATCGCCGGAATCGACTTTGCGAAAGATCTCCCTGCTCAGTATGGAGGCGATACCGCTCCAGCCCCGGAGCCGGCGGCCGATGATTCCCCCGAGTCCGACAACGGATCCACCGGAGGCACCCCCGCAGCCAAGCCCGACATCCGGGAAGACGCGGACAGCCATGTGAAAAACCGTAAACCACAGGCCCAGGGCGGCCTTCAGAAATTCTTCAACTTTCTCGGCGGGGGCCGCTCCGCTGTTCCCAAACAATCCAATTAAGCTTATAGGCTGAAGACTTTGAGACTATCAGCATCAGCTCCAACCATTTTCCCAATCACCGAGTTAAACCCACTGAAAAGCTATTAGACTGAAGACTGTTAGACTTTTAGGTAAAAACAAAATCCCCCCAGCTCAATTTTCACATCACACCGAATCAAAATCAGTTTTTCACAATCAACCAATCAACCTCAGACCTAATAGTCTTCAGCCTAAACCCCTAAAAACCCAATTCTATGAGCATCATCGACACCGTCAAACGCCTCCTCGGCGTCAAGAAATCAGGCCCCCGTATCGAGCTGGTCGTCAGCTGCGAGAAACTCGAAAAACGCGTAGCCCTCCTGGAGGACGGCAAGTTGGAGGAATACTCCATCGAGCGCGACAGCGAGCGCAATATTGTCGGCGGCATCTTCAAGGGCAAGGTCCGCAACATCGAGCACGGCCTCAAGGCCATGTTCGTCGATATCGGCTTCGAGAAGAATGCCTTTCTCCACTTCTGGGACGCCATCCCGGCCGCTCTTGATAGCGGCATCGAGGCCGTTCAGCGTGCCGGTGGAGGCAATAACCCGAAAAAGAAACAGCAGATCACCGCCAAGGACATTCCCAACGTTTATCCCGTCGGAAGCGAGATTATGGTTCAGGTGACCAAGGGGCCTATCGGCACCAAGGGGCCTCGGATCACGACCAACATCTCCATGGCCGGCCGTTACATGGTCCTCATGCCCTTCAATGACCAGTGTGGTATCTCCCGCAAGATCGAGGATCCCAAGGAACGCGCGCGTCTCCGCAAGATCCTGACCGAGCTGACTCTCCCCGAGGGAATGGGCATTATCATTCGCACGGCGGGCGAGGGACAGAAGGCCCGCTTCTTTGTCCGAGATCTCGGCTTCCTGCTCGATCAGTGGCGCGAAGTGGAGAAGGGAATGGCCGAGAAGCCCGCAGCCAGCACACTGATTCTTGAACCCGACCTCGTTGACCGCACGGTTCGCGATCTCCTTACCGAGAGCGTGGATGCCGTTCATGTCGATGACATCAAGGCGGCCGAGCGCATGCAGGAGCTGGTTGGTCAGATCTCCAAGCGCGCCAAGAAGTCGATCCATTTCTACAGCGGGCAGAAGCCGATCTTTGACAACTTCGCCGTCCAGACACAGATCGACAATGCCTTCCTGCGTCAGGTCTGGCTACCATGTGGCGGCTACCTCGTCATCGACGAGACCGAAGCCATGATCGCGGTTGACGTGAACACAGGCCGCAACAAGGGGAGCAAGGACATGGACAAGACCATCTTCCAGACCAACATGGAGGCGGCCGATGAGGTTGCCCGCCAACTCCGCCTGCGCAACATAGGTGGCCTCATCGTCGTTGACTTCATCGACATGAAGAACCGCAAGGATCAGCAGGCTGTCTACCAGCGCATGCGCGATCGACTGCGCCGTGACAAGGCCCGCACCCATGTCCTGCCCATTTCTGCACTCGGCCTCATGGAGATGACCCGTCAGCGTGCGCAGGAGAGTCTCTCCAGCTCCCTCTACACGAACTGCTCCTACTGCCACGGCAAGGGAGTCGTGAAGAGCCAGATGACCATGAGCGTCGAACTCCAGCGCGCGCTCCACACCCTCATGAAGCGCCATCAGCAGGAGATCCATGAATTCAAGATCACCGTCCACCCAGAGCTCTTGAATCGTCTCCGCACCGAAGACGAGGAACTCCTGATCGACATCGAGCGCAAGTACGCCGGTCGCCTGACCTTCAAGTCGGACCCAACGCTGCATGTGGAGAAGTTTACTGTCGCGAATGCGATGACGAATGAGGAGCTAAAGGTTTGATGGTGCCTATGGCTCCATCAAACAGGCATAGAGGATCTAGGCTTATAGCCTACTAGTTCAGAAACAGAATCGAATGAAGCCCCCGCCTCCTGACAGGAGCGCGGGGTTTTATTTGGCAGTGTTCGGTGAGGGAAGGCCGCCTACGCTACTGCCGGCAAGGACGCCGTGCTGGAGGAACCAGCCTTGGGGAACTTCGATCGCGTAGACGATTGCGCTGGAGGCGCTGGGGATGGGAGTTTGATCAAAGGGCTTCATGTCGTGCAGTTCGTAAATCAATCCTGAACGACCCACGTAGGCAATGGAGAGGGGAATCGGGGTATCCTTCATCCAGAAGGTGACGGGACGAGGTTGAGGAAAGACAAAGACCATTGCTTCGTCGTTTCCGAGATTGGTTCGCGACATCAGGCCTAGCTCGCGCGAGGCATCATCTGCCGCGATCTGTGCATTCAAGGAGTTGGTTCCGAGCGTGAGGGTTGCCTTCGGGAGATCGAGTTGGGGCTTCGGGGCGGCATGGAGTTTCAGGGCCGTTAGGAGCAAAAGAACAAGGAGCGATGCTGGTTTCATGCGGTGTTCAACTTAATGCTGAAGCGCAAGGACAGAAAGGCAGATCGATCGCAGGGCGAGCGGCGAGCGAGATTTTTCGAACCAAATTTCTTGCCTTCGGCCACTGACTTTCTACTCTATTTGGGCCTGCGAATTCCTCCATCCGGGCGTTTCTCAAACACCCGAATGTCGAATTTCTTTCCCAAATGGGCCAATTGGCTCCCGCTCCAGCTGCTAGTCTGCGGCTTGGTGATCGGTGGGCCCATCACGCTGGGAATCTGGTATTATTTCACGCCGAAGTACACACGTGTCGGCTATCAGCCCGACCAGCCCGTTCCCTTCTCCCACGCCCTGCACGTGAAGCAGCTTGGGATGGACTGTCGCTACTGCCATAGCTTCGTCGAGGTGGCGGGTCACTCGAACCTTCCGGCCACCCAGACCTGCATCAACTGCCACGGCCAGGGCAAGATTCTGCCGAACAGTCCGCGCCTTGCCGCCGTCCGCGACAGTTGGGAAAGCGGTCAGCCGATTCCGTGGGTGCAGATCCACCGCCTCCCTGATTACGCTTATTTCAACCATGCCGTCCATGTGAACCGCGGGGTCAGCTGCTACAGTTGCCATGGTGCGGTAAACGAGATGAGCGTTGTCTACGAGGCCGAGTCACTCAGCATGAAGTGGTGCCTGGATTGTCATCGTGCTCCCGAGAATTTCCTTCGCCCTCCCTCGGAGATCTTTAACATGAACTGGCACCCTGTTTCGCCAGAGGCGCAGCGTGAGCTGGGAACCAAGTTCAAGGAGGAGTGGAAGGTCAATCCACCCGTCAACTGCGGAGGCTGCCACCGATGAAAAAGATTTTCCAACACCCCGCACGTGATCTGAAGCCGACGCTCTGGAGAAGCCAGGATGAGCGTGAGAATACCGCAGCCTTTGCCGAGGATTTGTCCCGTGAGTTCACTCCTGGAACCACAGGAACTGATGGCGGCGATAATAATCTCTCTCGTCGTGACTTCGTCCGACTGATGGGGGCAGCGACCGCTCTGACTGGTGTCGGACTCACTGGGTGCCGTCGGCCCGAGGCTCATCTCGTTCCCTTTGCGAAGAGTGCCGAGTGGACCATCCCCGGCAAGTTCCTCTACTACGCCAGTTCCATGCCGACTCCGGCATGGGCCATCCCACTGACGGTTACGACCTCGGATGGGCGCCCCACGAAGATCGAAGGCAACCCTCTGCATCCCGCGAGCAACGGTTCAACGGATGTCTTCGCCCAAGCTTCGATTCTTGGACTTTACGATCCGAATCGCTCCAAGGAGATCACCCGTGACTCCACCAAGGTCTCCCGTGCCGACTTGGACGCGTTGATCGCCAAAATTCGTGCGACTGCCTCAACGAATGGTGGTGACGGACTTGCCATCGTGGTGGGCAAGGAGAACTCGCCAACCGTTGATAGGCTTCGTGCTGTGCTCGCTTCTCAATTCCCGAAATTGCTTTGGGTGCAGGATGAGGCGATTAAGACCAATGATGGTGCCTTTGATACGCTTCTGGGTGCAGGCATTCGCCCCGTTTATGATTTCGAGAAGGCCGATGTGATCCTTTCACTGGGAAGTGATTTCCTGAATCCTTCGGAGAGTGGACTCGGATTTGCGAAAGGTTTTGCCAAACGTCGCGATCCTAAAAACTCAGCTGGCACGATGAATCGCCTCTATGTGGTGGAGAATCACTTCTCGCTCACCGGCGGCATGTCTGACCACCGCCTTCGCGTACGCGCCAGTGAAATTGGTGATTTCACGGCTGCACTTGCCAAGGTCATTGCCTCGAAGTCGGGTGATGCGTCCCTTTCCTCGCTGGCTGCGGCCTATCCCTCCTCAGGAGTTTCTTTTGACCCTGCTTGGGTAAGCGGCGTGGCTGATGACCTGATCTCAGCCAAGGGCAAGGGAGTAGTCATTGCGGGAGCAGGGCAATCTGCCGCAGTTCAGGCTCTGGCCCTTGCCATTAACAACACGCTCGGCAACCTTGGATCAACCATCAATGCGGTCCAGACCACGGCCAAGCCTACGGCCACATTGGTCGACCTCTCCAAGGCCATGGGTGCTGGTTCGGTCAAGACTCTCTTGATTCTTGAGGGTAATCCGGTTCTCACGGCTCCCGCAGAGCTTAATTTCGCGAACCTTCTGGCCGGAGTTCCTGAGACGCTTCATCTTTCGCAGTTCGCTGATGAGACCAGCAAGGTGACCCACTGGCAGGTACCTGCCGCTCATTATCTGGAGCGCTGGGGTGATGCCCGCTCGATTGACGGAACTGTCTCTCCTGTCCAACCGATGATCCTCCCACTCTGGAGTGGAGTTTCTTCGCTTGAGATCCTTGCCGCCCTTGCGGGTGAAAAAGTCGACGGCCCTTCCGTGGTTCGCGCCACCTTCACGGCAGTCGGTAAAGATTCTACCGATGCCGCTTGGAATGAGTTTCTCAGAAACGGATTTGCGGACGGAACGGCATGGCCCATCATCAAGCCTTCGCTCAACGCATCAGCCGCTGCCGCTGCAATTCAGTCTGCGTCGAAGGCGGACCCCAAAGATTTCGAAGTCGTCTTCCTTCGCAGCTCCAGCGTCGATGATGGCCGCTATGCCAACAACTCCTGGCTTCAGGAGACTCCTGACTATGTAACCAAGCTGGTCTGGGATAATGCCGCGCTGGTCAGTCCCGCCGACGCCCGCATGCTCGGCATCAAGGATGGTGATTGGCTGAAGATCACCGCCGGTGACCGCTCGATCGAGGCCGCTGCGATCGTGGCACCCGGTCATGTCGACAAGTCAGTCAGTATTGCGCTGGGTTACGGCCGCAAGGGTGTTTCCCATGTGATGGATAAGGTAGGGTTTGACGCCTATCCGCTCCGAGACGCCTCAAATCTTTGCTTCCGCTCGGGTGTCAAGGTGCAGTCACTTCCCAAGGAGTCCTATGTCTTTGCCCGGACTCAGGAGCATCAGAACATGGAGGGTCGCAACATTGCCCGTGAGGGAACGCTTGCTACCTTCCAGAAGCAGCCTGAATTCGCCTCTGAAATGGATGGCGAACTGCCGAAGCCGATCTCCATCTACCCGAATCCTCCTCTCACTTCCGATCTTCAGTGGGGGCTCTCGATCGACCTTAACTCCTGCATCGGTTGCAATTCCTGCATTGTTGCCTGCCAAGCTGAGAACAACATCCCGGTCGTCGGCAAGGATCAGGTCCGACGTGGTCGTGACATGGCTTGGATCCGCATTGATCGCTGGTTCGCTAGTGCGGATCATAAGGAGGAGAGCCTCGAGATGATCCCGATGGCGGTCATGTGCCAGCAGTGCGAGAGCGCTCCCTGTGAGGCCGTTTGCCCCGCGAACGCGACCGTTCACAGTGAGGAGGGGCTCAACCTCATGGCGTATAACCGCTGCATCGGCACCCGCTACTGCGCTAACAACTGCCCTTGGAAGGTTCGTCGCTTCAACTGGTTCGACTACAACGAGCGTCCTCTGGATGAGCTCTACTATGGCCCGCTTGCTCCGAAGGGCATGGCGGACAGCCTGAAGATGTCGAAGAACCCGAACGTGACCGTCCGCATGCGTGGAGTCATGGAGAAGTGCACCTTCTGCATCCAGCGTATCGAGGAGGCGAAGATCGCCCGATCGGTCAAGGCGGGCGCTAGCGATGTCACAAAGGCTCCTCTTCCTGCCTTTAAGACAGCTTGTCAGCAGGCCTGTCCCTCCGAGTCGATTGTCTTTGGAAATATCAACGATCCGAAGAGCGCTGTGTCACAGGCCAAGGCGGACCCGCGCACCTATTCATCCCTCGCCTATCTCAACACGCGTCCTCGCGTAACGTACATGGCGAGGATCCGCAATCCTAACCCTGCGATGCCGGGTGCCGACCTCGTCGGTGCCGCCAATCGTGGCGCCGAACAGGTAGAACATTCCTAAGAGCGAAGTATGTCCACCACTTCGAATATCACGACCACTCAGGAGACGTCCGAGTTAAACTCGCCGGACCTTCATCTCTTGGAGCGTCCTCCGCAGGTTCTCAACAATCGCAACCCGCTCTGGGTGACCGATGCGGTCTGTTCGATCGTCGAGGGAAAGACTCCGCTCTGGTGGTATGCGGCAATCGCCTTCACCGGAACCTTCGCCGCGATCGGTGGAGCCTGCATCCTCTACATGATCTGCACCGGCGTCGGTGTCTGGGGCTCCAATAGCCCCTGCTTCTGGGCCTGGGATATCACCAACTTCATCTTCTGGGTTTCCATGGCGCATGCCGGCTCCCTGATCTCGGCACTGCTCTTCCTAACCCGCCAGAAATGGAGTCTCTCGATCTCACGCGCAGCCGAGGCAATGACTGTCTTTGCGATCGTCTGCGCAGGTGTCTATCCCGCGATCCATATCGGCCGCGTCTGGTTTGTTTGGTTCCTTTTCCCTGTGCCAAACAGTTATGGCATGTGGCCCAACTTCTCAAGTCCGCTCCTTTGGGATGTCTTTGCGGTGACCAGCTACCTGACGGTTTCGTCGCTCTTCTGGTTCGCCGGCATGATTCCTGATCTGGCTGTATTGCGCGATCGGGCAACAACAAAGGTTCGCAAGTTTGCCTATGGGATCGTCTCCTTGGGATGGCTCGGCACGGCACGCCAGTGGCGCCATTACGAAATGATGTATGTCTTGCTTGCGGGACTCACCTCGGTGCTCGTTGTCACGGTGACGACCATTGTGGCGAGCGACTGCGCCACGTCGGTGGTTCCCGGATGGCACGCCACGATCTTCCCCTTCTACTTCATGGTCGGCGCGGTCTACAGCGGTAGTGCGGCGGTTCTGACCCTCCTCCTTCCCCTTCGGTTGATCTATCCCCAGCTGCGCGATCTGATCACACCTTCCCAGCTCGATAAGGTCTGCAAGCTCCTCCTGCTGATGGGATCCTGCGTTGGCTATGTCTACGTCTTCGAGCTCTTCAATGCCTGGTATAGTGCGAATCCCTTCGAGCGCGGTGCCTTCTGGGAGCGCTTCACCGGTAGCAGTGCCTGGTATGCCATCACCTGCCTCTCGATTAATCTGACAGTGCCTCAACTCTTTTGGTTCAAAGCCGTCCGCCGTTGCCTCCCGCTTGTCTTTGTTCTCGCAATCCTTTGCAACGTCGGCATGTGGTTTGAGCGTTTCATGATCGTCACCTCAACGCTGACCCATGATTTCCTTCCCTCCTCGTGGAAAGATTTTCATCCGACGATCGTCGACATCCTGACTGCTACCGGGACACTGGGCATCTTCTTCACCCTTTTCCTGCTCTTCATCCGCTTCGTGCCGATCATGAGCATGAACGAGCTCAAGGCGACCCTGCCGGGTGCACAGCCCCATGGTGACGCCATCAACTCCAATCATCTTGCAGAGGAGGCCCACTAACATGAGCCACCACCTTCCCAAGACCCAAGGGTCCTCAGGTTTCCAAGGGCATCACCTTCCCGTGGCAGGCTCCAAAGAGGAACCGCTCTACGCCATCGGAGCGCGTTTTGAGACGCCTGAAGCCCTTGTTCAAGTCGTCGATCATCTTCGTGATCAAGGAGTCTCCCTCTACGAGTGCTTCACTCCTTATCCGGTGCATGGCCTTGCAGAGTCGATGAGACTTCCAAAATCGGTTCTGAGTCTTCTGGTGCTTGGAGGCGGAATCTCTGCGGTCCTGATCGCCCTCTCCATGGAATTGATTCCGAGTTGCCTCATCTACCCGCTGGTTGTTGATGGCAAACCGCTCAATCTCTCCGCACTCCCTCAATATATTCCGATCATTGTTGCGCTCACCATTATGATCGGGGCGGTCACTGCCGTTGTCGGGATGATCTTACTCGGAGGAATGCCTCGCTGGAACAACCCAATGTTCGCCTGGGACCTCTTCGCGAAAGATGCCTCCCGAGGATTTTTCCTGGCCGTGGAAGCACGCGACCGGAAATTCTCCACTTCCGCCTTGACCGAGTTGCTGCATGAACTTGGTGCAGGCGACATCACTGCAATTCACGAGGAGGCCTCCGAGGGGAAATAATCGCCATGGTACGCTACTTTCTTTTCCTTCTTGCTCTGATCACCATCTTGGTGGTTTCCATCGCCGGGCTTCGCGACTATTCCTTCCTGCCGCATAAGACCAAGCGTCCGCCGATCGAGATCTTCCCCGACATGGTTCGTCAGGATAAAGTCAAAGCACAGGCCCCCAGTGATTTTTATGCCGATGGACGTGGTGCCCGCGCCCATGTTGCCGGAACTGTCCCTGTGGGCTACGCCGCACCACAAGCCTGCTCAGAGTCTTCCTCAGGATCGGCTACCATGGGTAGTCCGTACGATGTGGTCGTTTTCTCCGGCAAGGAGGATTACGCCAACACGGGCAAGACCGGGACCAACTGGGGGAATGGCCTTCCCTTCAACGCCACGATGGCGACGCTTGAGCGTGGACATGAGCGCTATCAGATCCAGTGCGCCGTCTGCCACGGGGCCACGGGAGCCGGCAATGGTATCGCCTCGAAGTATGGTTTGGTAGGCGTTGCCAACCTTCAGCAGCAGCGCATCCGAGACATGAGTGACGGAGAGATCTACAATACGATCGTCAACGGCAAAAATACGATGATGGGCTATGGCTCCGTCATTCAAGTGCCCGACCGTTGGGCTATTGTCGCCTACATCCGAGCCTTGCAGCGTTCACAGAATGCGACAATCAACGATGTGCCTGCAGTCGAGCGTGCCGCATTGATCGGAACCAACGCGCCCGCGACGACAATCGCCCCCGCCAAGCCATGAGCGCCGAACACACACCACTCCCGTCTTCCGAAACGTTCGACTACAAGCATGTCGGCGGTCGTTTTGTTGGTCTCTGCGTGACGGCCCTTGTCACGCTGCTTATCTCGCTTCTTCTTGGCCTGAAGAATCCACACCAATTCGCCTTCTCTTGGTTCTTCGCAGGCTTCTTCTTCTTCACGATACTCATCGGATCGCTTTTCTGGGTTGTGGTGCACCATGCGGTCGACGCCGCATGGAGTGTTGGAATTCGCCGCCAACTCGAGAACATCTCCTGCCTTCTTCCGCTTCTAACACTGCTTCTAATCCCTCTTCTCTATGTGGCGTCGGATCTCTGGACCTGGATGAAGCTCTCCCCTGTGACCGATCACGAACTGGCCGAAAAGTCCGCCTACCTGAACGTGAACTTCTTTTGGCTTCGTACCGTCTTCTATTTCCTCCTGTTCGGGATCGGAGCATTCCTTCTACGGCGCAATTCTTTGGCACAGGACAAGGATGGAGCTGCGATTCACACGATCCGTAACCGTCGGGTGGCTTACTTCCTGGTGCCGGTCGGTGCTATTTCCCTCACGTTCTGCTCGATCGACTGGATCATGGGGCTGAACTGGAAATGGAACTCCACGATCTGGGGACTCTATATCTTTGCAGGGTCGGTTCTTGGTGCCCTCTGTGTGATCATTCTGCTTTCCAATGCACTTCGCAATGCCGGTTATCTGAAAGGAGTGTTGAATGGCCAGCATAACTTCGCATTCGGCAAGCTACTGCTTGCCTTCACCCTCTTCTGGTCCTGGATTGCCTTTGTGCAGTACATGCTTATTTGGTACGCAAACATCCCTGAAGAGAGCGTCTACTACGTCATCCGCTCCTCCTCGTCGTGGAAGGTACTCGGGATCATCCTCGTGGTTGGCCACTTCCTGGTGCCATTTGTGCTGCTTCTCTTCCGTGGACCCAAGGCAAGTGCAGGATTCCTCGGCTTGGTTGCTGGCTGGATTTTGGCAATGCATCTGCTCGATGTTTACACCATGGTTCTGCCAGTGCTTCATCCCGAGGGATTTCATCCCGCCGTCATGGATGTCGTCGCCTTGCTCGCGATCGGATGCACCCTGAGCGCGTTCTTCTTGAAGCAACTTGGTGATTCACCTCTCTGGCCTTCCCGCGATCCGCGCCTGGCGGAGGCCGCCAACTACATCGACTGATGAGCAACGATCACCTCTCCCATTCTGAAACGCCGCGCTCATCGACCGGCATCATGCTCTTGATCGGAGTTCTGATCCTGCTGCTCGCTGCAGTGATCGGAGGCCTCTGGCTGAATCGTTCCTCCTCCGCCACTGAAACCGAGGATGCTGATCGTGCCGCAGTCCGGACCAAGAACCTAGCTGAACTTCAGGCCTCAGACTCGAATGCCCTCACAACCTATGGGTGGAATGATCAGGCAAAGGGCATTGTCCACATCCCTGTCACCAAAGCCATGGAGCTGGTTCTTCCGACCCTCCAAGCCTCTGCAAGCAAAGCTCCCAAGGAGGCCCAGCACTAGTCATGAGCGATCACACACTCCCTCATCACCATCCCGAGTCGGGTTATCTGCCTGTAGAAAGCAAGTCTATCGACGCGTCGGTCAGGCTGCCGGTAATCATTCTGTTTGGCAATGCCATCCACTGGCTTGTGGTCGCAGCACTTCTCTCAGTTATTGTTTCCATCAAATTGATCGCGCCGGGGTTCCTTGGAGGCATCAGCTTCCTGAACTACGGTCGTCTCGCCCCGATGGCCCGTGATCTCATGCTCTACGGATGGGCGTCTCAGGCCGCTCTTGGCGCAGGTATTTGGCTTATGGCCCGCCTCTGCGGACGCCCTCTTGGAGGGAAAAATGCCGAGGGATTCGGAGGGATGTTGCTTAGAACGCTGATTATCAGTGCCACGGTGCTTTGGAATTTGGCTGTGCTGCTCGGGACGCTGGCAATCTTTGCGGGATACAGTACTGGTGTCGAATGGCTCGAGTATCCCAACTGGGCCTCCGCCATGCTCCTGCTCTCCTTCCTTCTGATTGGAATCTGGGCAGTGCTTCTCTTTGACCGCCGTAGCACCGGACGAGCCGAGGTGGCCCAGTGGTATCTGGTTGCGGCTTTCTGCTGGTTCCCATGGGTTTATGGTACGGCCAATCTTCTTCTCGTGTGGAAGCCTATCCAAGCATCCGCCCAAGGTCCGATTCAGTCATGGTATTGCGGAAGCCTGCTTGCTCTCTGGCTCTTGCCAGTGGCGCTAGCCTCAGCCTACGCGCTTCTTCCCCGACTTTTGGGTTCCCATTTGAATCGCCGTAACTTGGCTACTCTGGGCTTCTGGATGCTCCTTATGCTTGGTGGATGGAACGGAATGGACCGACTGATCGGCGGACCTGTCCCTGCGTGGATGACCTCCGCAGGTGTTGTCGCGGGAGTTCTTTTCCTTATCCCGATCTTCATGATTTCAATCAACCTCCTCGGAATGCATCGCAAGGAAGCACTTGTTGCCGACAGCATTCCGAGTCGTTTTCTTCTCATGGGCCTGTATGCGTTGATTGTCGTGGGAGTGATCGGAGCAATTGCCTCCCTGCCCGATGTCAGCGGAGCCGTACGTTTCACAGCATTCACAGAGGCAAAAACACAGCTCTGGATTCTAGGAGCGATCTCGCTCCCACTTTTTGGTGCTCTCTACGAGTCTCTTCCCCATCTGCTAGGTCGCGACTGCTGGTCTCCTGTTCTCTCGGGAAGACATTATGTTTTGACATTGGTGGGTCTCGGCATGCTGGTCGTTCTGATGCTCCTTGGCGGTCTCTTCACGGGACTCGCTCTCGCCGACCCCACGGTCTCCTTCCTCAACATTACCTCGTACTCCTATCCGTTCCATGTGATGGAGTGTGTCGCGCAGTTGTTGCTCCTCGTGGCCGCCCTGCTTCTTGGTGCAAATATCACCATCGCCCTTGCGGGTGATTATCTCCTCAACAAGAAAACCGGGAAATAACATGCATCGTCTCCCCACATTGCTGAGCGGTATTTTCTTAGTCTTCCTGACTTCATGGCTCGGGCTTGTCGCTTATCCAGCTCTCCAGCTGGGGCGACTCACACCGGTAGCCGACACCGACAATGGAGGATCGCTTCCTCCGACCTACGGTGGCCAGGCAATCGCCGGACAGCGCATCTACGCAACGGAAGGTTGCATCTCTTGCCATAGCCAGCAGGTACGTCAGACGAGCATCACGACTTCCGATATTGATCGTGGGTGGGGTGTCCGTCCCTCCGTCGCCCGTGATTATCTGCGCGACAGCACGGCTTTCCTTGGATCCCGCCGTCTTGGTCAGGATCTCTCGAATGTGGGAGTGCGTCGTCCCGACGCCAAGTGGCACTTCATCCATCTCTACCATCCGGCCGCAGTTTGTGAGGGGTCCCTGATGCCTTGCTTCAGTGATCTGTTCTTAGTTCGCAAGATCCAGGGCCAGCGATCTGATGATGCGCTTAACCTCACCGGTGCCGATGCTCCTAAGGAGGGTTATGAAGTCATCCCGACGGCTGATGCCAAGAACCTCGTCGCTTATCTCCTTTCTCTGCGCCATGATTATCCCCTGCCGGAGGCTCCCGTGAAGAAAAACGGGGCAGCAAAATAAGAGGACCAGCCGTGAATCACGATCACCATAACAATCAGCACGAGAACGGATCCGAGGAGACGAACAGGCCGCTCTCCCCGTGGCTTGTCGGCACCTTCATGCTTGCGCTCTGCTGGGGTGGCTTTTATCTCGCCTTCAACAGCGGTGGCTTTCGTCAGGATGTCTATGAATCCAATGCCGTGAATTGGGCTGGTGGAGGTGTCGCCGCAGCGGCACCTGTGGATCCGAAGGTTGTCGGTAAGCGCCTCTACACCCAGAACTGTGTTGTTTGCCATCAGCCCACCGGAATGGGAGTCGCTGGACAGTTCCCGCCGCTGGTAGGGAGCGAATACGTCCTTGCCCAAGGGAACATGGGGGACAATCACCTTGTGATGCTTGTGCTTAACGGCCTTCAGGGACATTTCATGGTCAAGGGTGAGGCTTACAACAACGCGATGGTGCCTTGGAAGCAGCTTACCGATGAGCAAATCGCGGATATCCTGACCTATATTCGTTCCGATTGGGGAAATAACGCGCCAGCTATCACACCCGCATTTGTAGCCCAAATCAGGAAAGAAACCGCCAGTGCAAACGACTCTTACACGCAAGAGCAGTTGATGGCCATGCCGCCAATGAAATCTTCCGGAGCGCAAGGAGCCACTCCGGCCACGAAATAATCACCATCATGATTTCTCAGCTCTTCACAAAACGGACAGTTTCCCGATTGCTGACCGGCGGCATTTTTCTTGCCTCTGTCTTGATGGCAAGCGGAGCCTTCGCCGAGGAACGTTCCGGCAATGTCTACGGACTACCCCCCTGCGTGACGACCACGGGTCTTCAGGTCGACTCAATTATCAAGATGATCTTCTGGCTAACGGGAGTCGTCTTCTTGCTGACTCAGGGCACCTACATTTACTACCTGATCGTTTACCGCCGCCGTCCTGGGGTTCCTGCTCACTACAGCCATGGCAACAACACCCTGGAAATCATCTGGACCACGGCACCGACCATCGTTTTCCTGGCTCTCGCCATCTACAGCAACCGTGTGTGGGAGGAAATTCATCGTCCTGCGCCCGATAACGCCCTGACGATCGATGTCTCCAGCTATCAATTCGGATGGCAGATGCGTTATCCCGGCATCAGTGGCAAACTGGCTCCGATGGATGTACGCAAGATCACGCCGCAGAACCCATTCGGAACAGATCCTGAAAACCCGAAAACGGCCCAGGATGTCATCAGCACCGATCTGGTGATCCCCGTTGGTCGCCCTATCCATGTTCTTCTACACTCCCGAGATGTGATCCACTCATTCTATGTGCCGGAATTCCGTCTTTATCAGGACTGTGTCCCTGGTCGTACCATCGGTTGGGTCTGGTTCCAAGCAACACAGACCGGTGACTTCCAGTTAGCCTGCAACCAACTCTGCGGTACCGGCCATTATAACATGAAGGCTCCGATCAAGATTGTCTCCGAGGAGGAGTTTCAGAAGTGGTTGACACCTCGACAGCAGAAGAATGCCGGTGTCACACCGGCGCCTTCGTCTGTTCCTGTAGCGGCTCCGAGCCCTGCAAAAGCGGCCTCCTTGACTGGTCCAGGCACAGGAAATACTCTCTAATTCTATGAGCACCTCACTCACCCACGACAGCATCGCGACCGTGGAGACCCACGGCAGCAGCCATCATGATGACCACGGCCATGGTAAGCCCGGGATCATGCACTATCTTTGGAACACGGATCACAAGATGATCGCGTTGCAGTTCATGTGGTCGGCAGTCTTTTTCCTCCTGTTCGGTGGCGCGATGGCCCTGGCCATGCGTTGGCAGTTGGCATTCCCCGGACACCCTATTCCGGTCATCGGCCATCTCCTTCCCCATAGTGTTGTGAACGATGAGGGAGCCATTATTCCCAGCGGTTACAATGTGTTGGTCACCATGCACGGGACGATCTTGGTCTTTTTCGTGGCGATGCCTCTCCTCATCGGAGTTTTTGGGAATTTTCTGATTCCTCTCAAGATTGGTGCAGGCGATATGGCTTTCCCTGCTCTGAACGAGTTGAGTTACTGGCTCTTTGCACTCTCCGGTGTGCTCATGCTGAGTTCCTTCTGGGTTCCAGGTGGCGCCCCTGGCACTGGATGGACAGCGTATGCGCCCCTAAGCAGTGTCGCAGCGTACAATCAGACCCCCATGGGTCAGACGCTCTGGTGTGCGGCCCTCTTTGTGAATGGTCTTTCATCAATCACCGGTGCTGTCAACTACATCACCACCGTCATCACCATGCGCGCGCCCGGAATGACGATGTTCAGGATGCCCTTGCCGGTCTGGGCGATCTTCCTCACGGCGATCCTTCTTATCCTTGCGATTCCCGTTCTTTCCGCAGCTGCCGCTCTGATTATCTTTGACCTCAACTTTGGAACCATGTTCTACCGACCCTCCGGCTATGGGCAGCCTCTTCTCTGGCAGCATCTCTTCTGGTTCTTCGGACACCCTGAGGTATACATCCTGATCCTTCCCGCAATGGGGCTGACCTCAGAGATCCTTTCCGTTTTCTCTCGCAAGCCCGTCTTTGGTTACAAGGCGATGGTTTGGGCGATGATTTCGATCGGTTTCCTTGGATTCATCGTCTGGGGCCACCACATGTATGTCAGTGGTATGAACCTGACGCTGAGCGCCGCGTTCTCGGTCTCGACAATGGTTATCGCCGTACCGAGCGCCATTAAAACCTTTAACTGGATGGGAACCATCTGGCGCGGTTCGATCCACTACACAGTCCCCATGGCATTCGCTGTGGCCTTTGTTTCCATGTTCGTCATCGGTGGGCTGAGCGGCATTTTCATGGCTTCCACACCGGTCGATCTCTTCGTTCACCACACCTACTTCATCGTCGCCCACTTCCATTACGTTCTCTTCGGCGGCAGCATGTTTGCAATCTTCGCCGCCATCTATTTTTGGTTCCCCAAGATGTCGGGTAGAATGTTCAACAACACACTCGGCTGGATTCATTTCTGGATGACTTTTGTCTTCTTCAATCTGACTTTCTTCCCGATGCACAACCTCGGCCTTGGTGGCATGATGCGCCGCATTGCTGATCCGACCGTCTACGACTGCCTGAAACAACTCCAACCCCTCAATGTGGTTTGCACGATCGGGGCGATGGGTCTTGGTCTGGCAACACTTCCTTTTGTGTGGAATATCATCTGGAGCATGCGGAATGGTCCTAAGGCCCCTGCCAATCCCTGGAACTCCACCACGCTTGAGTGGACGGTTTCTCACCCGATTCCACATGGTAACTTTGCGGTCACTCCAACTGTCTACCATGGCCCCTACGAGTATAGCGTGCCTGGACTTGCAAAGGATTTCCTGCCTCAGAACGAAAAGGCTCCCGCTCACATCACGCTGGAAGCCCACTAGGGTTGACCTGTCGTCTTTGTGGGAACCGTGAACACAGCCAGGAGTCCTCTGCGAACCGCTCCTGCGTCCTCTGCAGGGGCTGTGGG